>Ga0111189_1049_pt1 | contig 9950 bp, 7 predicted proteins | sample DeeMarSWOR324_28_FD_80357 | JGI IMG/M metagenome (GOLD analysis project Ga0111189, IMG submission 80357) | Planctomycetes bacterium SM23_32 | reverse complement strand
GAAGCCCTCACAGAGCTGGCCGAGTGCCTGGCCCGGCTGAACGAGGTCATCAAGACCGAGGAGTGGGTGCAGCAGCGATGAAGGTCCTGGTGGCCGAGGACGATCCCGTCACCCGCCGACTGCTCGAGGCGACGCTCCAGAAATGGGGCTACGAGGTGGCCAGCGTGCGCAGCGGGCGGGAGGCCGAAGAGGCCCTCCGCAAGGGCGAGGCGCGCCTGGCCATCTGCGACTGGATGCTGCCGGAGGTCAGCGGCCCGGAGTTGTGCCGCCGCATCCGGTCCGCCGAAGGCGGGGCGCTGGTCTACATCATCATCCTCAGCGCCCGCGACAGCCGGGAGGACCTGGTCGAGGGGCTCCGCGCCGGGGCCGACGACTACGTGATCAAGCCCTTCGACCGCCAGGAGTTAGAGGTACGCGTCCGGGCGGGCCAGCGGGTGCTGGACCTGCAACAGGACCTGCTGGACGCCCAGGAACGCCTCCGGCAGATGGCCACCCACGACGGCCTGACCGGCCTGTGGAACCACCAAGGCATCCTCGAGGCGCTCGAACGCGAGTTCAACCGCCACGTGCGCGAGCAGAGCAGCATCGGCGTGGCCATGTTGGACGTGGACCGGTTCAAACAGGTGAACGACACGCACGGTCACCAGGTCGGGGACACGGTGCTCGCGGAGCTGGCCGGCCGCATGGAGCAGGCGGTCCGTCCCTATGACACCCTGGGGCGCTACGGAGGCGAGGAGTTCCTGCTGATCCTGCCGGGCTGCGACGGGGAGAGCGCCGCCAAGATCGCCGAGCGCGTGCGGACCGCCGTCTCGGACCGCAGCGTGGCCACCACGGGCGGCCCCGTCAGCGTGACGGCGAGCATCGGCGTAGCGGCATCTTCCGATCTGGCCGCCGCCAGCGCCGCCGACCTGGTGCGGGCGGCCGACACTGCCCTCTACCAGGCCAAAGCCGACGGCCGCAACTGCGTCGCGCGCGCTGCGCCATAGCCGCTTCGCCCCTGCCCCCTTCCAGCCGGCCCCCTGCCTGCTATAATGGCCCGGCACGCCCGCAACGGTCCGGGGAGCAGCCATGGGCGCCGAGCCTACAGAAGCCGTCCTGCTGTGCGGTGGCGAGTCCGAGCGGCTGGGATTCGCCAAAGAGATGCTCCGCGTTGACGGTGCGCCCCTGGCCGTCAAGATGGTCGAGCGGCTCAGGCGCCTCTTCCCCTCCGTGGCCGTCGTCTCGAACCGGCCCGAGTACCTGACCCACCTCCTCGACGCTCCCATCCACAGGGACCACTTCCCCGGGCTCGGCCCCCTGGCGGGCATCCACGCCGCCCTCGCGAGGACACACGCCGAAGCCGTCTTCGTGCTCGGGTGCGACATGCCCCTCGTGCCGGACGACGTCATCCGGCGCATCACTCGGGCCGCCGCACAGAACCGGGCCCCTGCCGTGGTCGCCCGGACGCCGCGCGGCGTCGAGCCGCTCTGCGGCGTCTACCGGGCAGAGCTGCTGCCGGCGCTGGACTCCCGTCTGGCGGCGAGCGACGACCTGAGCGCAGCGGCCCTCCTGTCGGAGGTGGGCGCCGAGGAAGTTCCGCTGGATCGCGCCGAGGCGGCCGGCCTGCGCGACGTAGACACGCCGGAGGACCTGGCGCTGCTCCGCGAGGCGTTCGGCGAGGTCGAGCCTCTCCCGGTGCGGCGCTGCCCGGTCCGGCGCATCGGAGGCGCGCCGCTCGCGGAGGACACGCTCGTCGTCGAGCAGCCGTTCGCCCTCCGGGTCAACGGCGTGCACCTGGTGACCATCTCCTGCCTGCCCCTGGCCGTGCGGGAGCTGGCAGCGGGCTTTCTATCCTATATGGGTCTGGCCGCGACCTGGAGCGACGTCGAACGCGTCGAAGTAGACTATGCGGCCGGCCGCGTCAGCGTGGCACTGCCCGCCGCCGAGGCCGACCTGCGCAGGGCCGTGCGCCTGCAGATCTCCTCGACGTGCGGCGCCGGCGTCTACGGGCCGCCCCTGCCGGAGCCGGCCGCCCCGGAGGAGGCGGGCGGCTTTCGGATCTCGGCGACGCACCTGCTCGACGTCGTCCGCCGGCTGCGCGGCATGGCGCCGGTGTTCGCCCGGACGGGGGCCACGCATCAGGCCGCCTTCACCGATGGGCGCAGGGTGCTGCACTTCTTCGAGGACGTCGGCCGCCACAACGCCATTGACAAGGTCGTCGGCGACGCCCTTATGCGGGGCACTGCCACGCAGCGCGGCGCGCTCATCGCCACGGGCCGGCTCAACGCCGAGATGGTCGTCAAGGCGCTGCGTCAGCGCATGCCGGTGGCCGTGTCGCGTTCAGCGGCCACGGCGCACGCGGTGGCGCTGGCCCGTCGGCACGGCCTGACGCTGGTCGGCTTCGCCCGCGCGGGGCGGATGAACGTCTACAGCCGCCCCGACCGCCTCGTGGAAGACCTGGACGCCGGCACGGAGCCAGGCCCATGAGCGACAGCGTCCTCTACAGCATCACCGACCTGACCAAGAGCTACCAGATGGGCGAGGTGACGGTGCATGCCCTGCGCGGGGTTGACCTGGAGATCTACGACGGGGAGTTCGTCGTGCTGCTCGGCCCGAGCGGCAGCGGCAAGAGCACGCTGCTGAACCTGGTGGGCGGCATGGACACGCCGACCTCGGGGCACGTCAGGCTGCGGGGGACGGACATTGCCGAGTTCGGCGAACGGGAGCTGACGGCCTATCGCCGCGAGCACGTCGGATTCGTCTTCCAGTTCTTCAACCTCATCCCCACACTGACGGCCAGCGAGAACGTGGCCCTGGCGGCCCAGGTCTGCGCCAATCCCCTGCTGGTGGACGAGACGCTGGCCATGGTGGGCCTGGCCGACCGGGCCGACCACTTCCCCTCCCAGCTCTCGGGCGGCGAGCAGCAGCGCGTAGCCATAGCGCGGGCCGTCTGCAAGAACCCCGAGGTGCTCCTGGGCGACGAGCCGACCGGCGCGCTCGACTACGAGACGGGCAAGCTGGTGCTGGAGGTCCTCAAGGACGTCCACGACAGGAGCGGCCGGACCGTAGTGGTCGTCACACACAACGCGGCCATCGCCGGCATGGCCGACCGCGTGGTGCGCCTGCGCAGCGGCGCCATCCAGAGCATCGAGAGCAACCCCTGCCCGGTGGAGCCGAAGGACCTGCGATGGTAGGCAGCATGCTGCTGAGGAAGCTGCTGCGCGACATCCGCCACTCGGCGGGCCAGTTCGCCGCCGCCTCGGCCGTCGTCGCCTGCGGCATGGTAGTCTTCATCAGCCAGCGCTCCGCCTATCACAGCCTGCTGCTGTCGCGCGACACTTACTACGAGCGCTACCGCTTCGCCGACTTCTTCGTTCACCTGGAGAAGGCGCCCGAGTCTGCCCTGCACGACGTTACCTCGATCCCCGGCGTCCTGCGCGCACGCGGCCGCATCGTCAGGGACGTGCCCCTGGAAGTAGAGGGCAACGAGGGGGCCGTGGTGGGACGCATCATCTCCATGCCGGACCGCCGCGATGACCTGATCAACGACATCCACATGGTCTCCGGCTCCTACTTCCCGGGGGCGGCGGCCACCGAGGTCATCGTCAACGACCGGTTCTGCCAGGCCAACGCCCTGCGCATCGGGGACACCTTCCAGGCCACCATCAACGAGCGCAAGGAGGAACTGCGCATCGTGGGCACGGCCTGCAGCCCCGAGTACGTCTACGCCGTCAGCTCGCCCCAGCAGTTCGTGCCCAACGACCGCGAGTTCGCCCTCGTCTTCGCCCGGGAATCGTTCGTCGAGGACGCCTTCAACATGACGAACGCCTTCAACGACCTGGTCGGCCTCCTGCGCCCCGGCGCCAACGTGGACGACGTGCTGGACACCATCAAGGAACGCCTGGACCGCTACGGCGTCTACCACAAGTACGGGCGCGGGGAGCAGCTCTCCAACCACTACCTCTCGGAGGAGCTGAAGGGGCTGCGCAACTCGGCGTTGGTGACCCCGCTGGTCTTCCTGGCCGTGGCCGCCGTGGTGATCCACGTGCTGCTGAGGCGCATGACAGAGCTGCAGCGCACGCAGATCGGGCTGCTGTGCGCACTGGGATATCCCAGGCTGAGGATCGTCGGCCACTACGTCTCCTACGCGGTGGCGGTGGCCGTGGCCGGCGCCGTCCCGGGGACGCTGCTCGGCTACATGCTGGGCGCGAAGTGGACGGAGATGTACAACCTGTTCTTCCGCTTCCCCCTGCTGGAGACGCGGTTCAGTGTGACCACCATGATGAACGCCTTCCTGCTGAGCGCCGGGATGTGCGTGGTGGGGGCCGCCCGGTCGGCGGCCCGCATACTGCGCGTCGAGCCGGCCGTGGCCATCCGGCCCCAGCCGCCGAGCGGCGGACGCACCGCCCACGAGGGCGCGCTCAGCTTCCTGTGGGACCGCCTGCCCCTCCCCTGGCGCATCAACGCCCGCAACGTCCTGCGGGCCAGGCACAGGGCCTTTTCCACGGTCGCCGGCGTGGCCGTGGCCGTCGTCATCTTGGTGCTCGGCACGGCCGTAACCGATTGGATGGACTACATCATGTGGTTCCAGTTCGAGCTGGTTGACCGCTCCGACATGCACGTGGACTTCGCAACGGAGCGCTCCCGAGCGGCGGTCTTCGACGTGGCCTCGCTGGACGGCGTGCAACGGGCCGAGGGGGTGCTTCAGTTCGGCGCCGAGCTGCGCAACGGGTGGCGCACCAAGACGGTGCTGGTGCTCGGCCTGCCGCGCGACAGCCGCCTCTACCGCGTCTATGACACCCAGCACCGCCCCGTGAGGATGCCGGCCGACGGCCTGGTCGTCCCCGAGCGGCTCGCCAAGGCGCTCGGCCTCTCCGCCGGCTCCCGGGTGCTCGTTGACCCCTATCTGAAGGACAAGGACGAGCGCTTCGCCACGGTGCGGGCCGTGGTGGACCAGTACGTCGGCCTCACCGTGTTCGCCGCGCGCGACTACCTGGCGGAGTTCCTCGGCGAGCCCGGCGCCGTGAACGGGGCACTCATCCGGGCCGAGCCCGAGGCGCTCGCGGCACTGACCAGAGACATGGACGACATGCCGGGCGTGAAGGCCGTCACGGCCACTGGAGCCATACTGGGCGGCTTTGAAGAGACCGTGAGCGAGTTGACGCGCGTGAGCACGCTGATCATGGGCGCCTTCGCCGCCGTCATCGCCTTCGCCGTCATCTACAACTCCTCTTCGGTGAACATCGCCGAGCAGGAGCGGGACCTGGCCTGCATGAGCAGCCTGGGCTACGAGCACGAAGCGATTGCGCAGGTCGCCACAAACGATATAATGCCCCTCGGCCTCGTCGGCACGTTCGTGGGACTGCCGCTCGGCTTCCTGCTCTGCCACGGGCTGGCCCGGCTCTACGAGACCGACCTCTACAAGCTGCCTGTCGTCATGCAGCCGGACATGTACGCCACCGTCGTGGCCATCGTCCTCGTCTTTCAGCTCGTCGCGCGCTGGGTCTGCCGACGCCGCGTGCACAAGATAGACATCGTGCGCCGACTCAAGACGCTGGAGTAGCCCGTGAAGAAGGCCATCGCGAAGTTCGGCTGGCCGCTGGTGATCGTGGCGCTCGTGGCGGGCATCTACCTGTGGGGCAAGACGAGGCCCGTGCCCGTGGACACGGCCGTCGTCAGGCGCGGCCGCCTCGAGGAATGCGTCACCGAAGAGGCGCAGACGCAGCTCCACACCGAGCGCGTCGTCACGGCCGAGTTCGCCGGCACGGCCCGCCGCATCATGCTTGAGGAGGGCGACAGCGTCGAGCGGGGACAGCTGATCACGACCATCGAGGACACCGAGCTGAAGCTGGCCCTGGACATGATGAAGGCGCAGGTCAAGGAGATCGAAGGCCAGCTGGCCGGCGTGGACGTGCCCCTGCCGAAGGCGTCCGAGATCGAAGCGGCCGAGAAGGTGCGCCAGCAGGCCCTGGAGAACGTGGCCGAGGTCAAGGAGCAGGAGAGGGCGGCCGAAGCCGACCGGGAATACGCCGAAAAGGAGCTCAGGCGCGTGCAGGGGCTCTACGAGTCCGGCTCCGCCACCGACCGCCAGTTCGACGCCGTCCGCCGCGACATGCAGACGGCTCACGCCAACGCCCAGGCCGTCACTCAACGTCTGGCAGCCGCCGAGACGGCCGTGCGCATAGCTGAGCTGCGCAAGCAGGTGTTGTTGGACAGCATGCAGGACACGGCGCACCTGCGCCAGGTCTACGGCGCGCAGATGGACCAGATACGCAGTGCCATGGACCTGATTGACTACGAGGTCTCCCGCACCCGCGTCACCAGCCCCATCAGCGGCACCGTGCTTGAGAAGCACGTGGACAGCGAGCGCTACGTGCAGCCGGGCACGCCGCTGGTCACCCTCGGCGACATGGCGTCCATCGAGATACGCGCCGACATCCTGTCTGACGAGGTGGGCCGGGTGAAGATCGGCCAGGATGTGCTGCTGGTCGGCAAGGCCGTCGGCAGGGACGACGCGCGCGGCACCGTCAAGAAGGTCTACCCCTCCGGGTTCACCAAGGTCTCGTCGCTCGGCGTGCGCCAGCAGCGCGTGGCGGTGCTGGTGGACTTCGACAACGCCGACCTGGCCCTCCAGCCCGGCTACGAGCTGGACGTCAAGATCGCGGTGGCGGCTGCCGACGACGCCGTCCTGGCGCCGACTGAGGCCGTGTTCGCCACCGCCGAGGGCCAGGCCGTCTTCGTGGTGGAGGGCGGCCGCGCCCGCCTGAGGAGCATCACCACCGGGCTCAAGGGCGAGGACCACTACCAGGTGACCGACGGCCTGTCGGCGGGCGACACGGTCGTGCTGCGGCCACCGTCGGACCTGCGGGACGGCTCCCGCGTGAGCCGGGCGGCGCCGTAGCCGTGCGTTCAAGCGCCGGCCGTGGCTGCGGCAGCCCGATCGGGTCCTGGCCTCTGCCGGCGCCTGGACCCGCACTCGGCAGGCCGCGTCCGTATCGGTGTCCGGGCATTTGACACCATGATACGGAAGTGGGAGAATGGAACTGACTGGTCAGTTCCACTTCGAGGGCCCGTGGTGCCCGATAAGGCGAAGCAGATACTGAAGGCCGCCGAGAAGCTGTTCGCCAGCGGACGGTTCCACGAGGTGACGTTGGACGAGATCCGCAAGAAGGCCGGCGTCGGCAAGGGCACCGTCTACCGCTACTTCGAGGACAAAGAAGACCTGTACTGGCAGGTGATCCTGTCGGGGTTCGACGAGCTGGTGGCCTCGGTGCGCGAGGTGGGCGAGCAGGAGCAGGACCCCGGACGGGGCCTGCGGACACTCGTGGAGCGGATGGCGCACTTCTTCACGGAGCGCGGTGCCCTGTTCGGCCTGATGTGGACCGTGAGGCGCCGCGGCTCCGGCCGCAAGAGGAAGGTCTGGCATGAATGGCGGTCGAAGGAAGACAAGATCCTGGCGGTCGCCGCCGGGTTCGTCATGCGGGGCATGCAGCAGGGGCGCTATGCCACGGAGCTAAGCCCCGCCGCCTCGGGGCGGCTGCTGCTGGGCATGGTCAGGACGGGCCTGATGCACAGGCATGAGATGCCGGGCGGCAAGGACTGGCACAGGGCCGTCGTCGAGCTGTTCGAAAAGGGCTTGCTAGTGAGAGCGGAGCATGGCAGCGCGTAACAGGCAGCGGACGAGGGCTTCAACGGGGCGGCGCTGGATGGCGTCGCTTGGGATCTGTGCACTCCTGCTGGCCGCGGCGGGGTGCGCTCCCGCGTGGTATAAGCGCTCGGCCGACCGCGAGGTCTACGGCATACTGGAGCAGAAGGAGAAGGAGGTGCCCGGCAACGCGGCCTCCTACGAGGTGGAACGCCCCAGGCGTGACCCCTTGGCCGACTGCCCGGCGGCCGACCCGTCCGACCTGCCGCCCGTCATCACCAAGCCGGGAGAGCCGCCCGCCGCCGTGCCCGACGCCGAGCAGTACCGCGTCGTCAGCCTCGCGAAGGCCCTCCAGATCGCCAGCGAGCACAGCCGCGAGTACCAGAACCAGAAGGAATCGCTTTACTTCAGCGCACTGGCGCTCACGCTGCAGCGTTACGCGTTCAACCCGCAGTTCTTCGGCATGCTGTCCGGCGAGTATGACAATACCGACCTGGGCGACACCACGGAGGTGACCGGCGAGACGGACTTCGGGTTCACGTGGCTCTTCAAGACGGGAGCGCGGCTCAGCGTGAGCCTGGCCTCCAGCTTCAGCCAGTTCCTGAAGGGCAGCCCGAGCCGCGCCGCTTCCTCCGTGCTCACCGCCTCCATCACCCAGCCCCTGCTGCAGGGGGCGGGCATCGCCGTGACCGAGCCGCTGACGCAGGCCGAGCGGGACGTCATCTACCAGCTGCGCACGTTCATCCGGTTCCGCCGCACCTTCTTCGTGCGCGTGCTCAGCGACTACTACCGCGTGCTGGAGCAGCGCCAGGTCGTGGACAACGAACGGCTCAACTACGAGAACCTCTCCATCCTGCGGGAGCGGGCGGAATGGCTGGGCCAGGCCGGCGAGCAGAGCGAATACGAGGTGGACCAGATTCGACAGGACGAGCTGCAAGCCGAGAACTCCTACGTGACCTCGCGCCAGAGCTACGAGAACGAACTGGACCGCTTCAAGATCACCCTCGGCCTGCCCACCCAGACGAAGCTCATGCTCGACCGCCACGAGCTGGAGCGGCTGGATACGGAGGGGGTCGTCGAGGTCCTGCTGCCGCTCGACAGGATCGAGGAAGTGGCCCTCGCCCATCGGCTGGACCTGATGAGTCAAGCCGGACGCATGGAGGATGCCCTCCGCAAGATCAAGGTGGCCGAGAACGACCTGCTGCCAGGGCTGGACCTGAGCGCGTCGGTCTCGGCCGACACGGAGGGAGACAGCCGTCCGCTCAACTTCCAGGCCCGCCGCGCCGACTTCACGGCCGGATTCGAGCTCGACCTGCCGCTCGACAAGCTGTCCGAACGCAACACCTATCGGCGGCGTCTCATCGATCACGCCCGCGCCACGAGGGACTACGACGAAGCGCGCGACGGCATCGTGCGCGACGTGCGCGAGGCGTGGCGCCAGTACGAACGCGCCCGGCGCAGCTACGAGATCCAGCGGGACAGCATGAAGCTGGCCGAGCGACGGGTCGAGAGCACGACGATGCTGTGGGAGGCGGGCCGGCGCGTTCAGGCGCGCGACTTCCTGGAGGCGCAGGCGGCGCTGGTCAGGGCGCGCAACGGCCTGGCCAATGCCCTGGTGGACTACAAGGTGGCCAGCCTGCAACTGGCCCGCGATATGGGTATACTGAACGTCGGCGATGACGGCGAACTGCAGGAGAGTTTCGATGAGTACAACTGACGACAGCTCGCAGCCGGGCGCTCCAGAGACGCTCCATGATCCGAGCCACGCGGGGCTCCATCACCATGACCAGCACCACCCCGGGCGCGGCCGGCTGCTGAAGTTCGGCATGGCAGCCATCCTGATCGTCCTGGCGGCCGGCATCGCCTACCGCCTGGTGAGCCCGCCCGCCGGCGCACAGGAGGCACAGGCCGTCCGCACGGCGCCGGTCCGCCGCGGCCCCCTTGTGGTCACCGTCACGGAGGGAGGCACGCTGTTGGCCACCGAGTCCACCGACATCAAGAGCGAGGTGGAGGGCCAGCGCACCATACTGGAAATTGTCGACGAGGGCACCGTCATCACGCCCGAGGACGTCCAGGAAGGCATAGTGCTGGTCAGGCTCGACTCGTCGGAGCTGGAGGAGCGCACAAGCAGCCGCGAGATCAGCTTCCTGAACGCCGAGTCCTCCTACAAGCAGGCCAAAGAGAATTACGAGATCCAGAAGAAGCAGAACGAGAGCAACGTAGCCCTGGCCGAGCTGAACGTGAAGTTCGCCCGGATGGAGCTTGACCGCTACCTGGGCAGCGAGCTGGCCACGGCCCTGCTGGAGGGCAAGTCGGACTTCACCGG
>Ga0111189_1048_pt1 | contig 9961 bp, 7 predicted proteins | sample DeeMarSWOR324_28_FD_80357 | JGI IMG/M metagenome (GOLD analysis project Ga0111189, IMG submission 80357) | Planctomycetes bacterium SM23_32 | reverse complement strand
CGCGCGCCGGTGCTATCGCTTGAGCGCCCAGGCGGGAATGAAGCCGCGCGCCCAGGCGTCCACGTCCTGCGGGGCGCCGCGCCAGCCCACGTCCATCTCCGCGGCGGCCGACTCCAAGTCAGCTTGTGAGCCGGCGAGCCGGCTGCCCGCGCCGAACCCCGTCGCCTCCGTCAGCGCGGACAGCTCGTCGAAGACGCGGTGCCCGGCTCGCCACGGCGTCCCGTAGAGCGCCAGGTGCCGGCCCGCCTCGGCGAGGTAGAGGTTCCGCGCGATGACGTGGCCCTGCCGCGTGGGGTCGAACACCTCGTCCGGCGTCGTCTTCAGGTGCTCGGCGAACGCCTCCTCGGTGGGGAACTTCTCTTTGTCCGACGGGTGCCGGCCGAAGAAGCCGTTGTCATACCACAGCCCGAGCTGGTAGCCCTCGTTGCCGGCGCAGACGTTGCCGCAGACGACGTGCCCGCGGTTGCTGTAGACGATCCGGCCGAAGTCCGGCGTGTCGAGGGGGCGCCCCTGGAGCTCGCGGATCGTGACGCCGTCCTTGTTGCCGACGCAGGTGTTGAACGCCACGACGCAGTCCATGCTCTCGGCGAGCTGGATGCCGGCGCAGGCCCAGTCCACGTGCTGCCCGGCGCGTTCCTCTTTGAGGGCGTTGCGGACGGCGAGGTTGCGGGTGACGGTGATGTCCCGGCTGATCTCGACGAAGAGGCCGCTCAGCTCATTCGCCTCGAAGACGCACTCGGTCACGGTGACGTCGCGGCAGTGGATGTCCATCCAGAGGCCGGGCCCCCCGTTGCGGCGGAAGATGCACTTGCGGAACACGCCCCCGTCCGCCCATGTGATCTTGAAGCCGCCGGCGTCCCAGTTGCGGCTGATGGGCTTCCAGCAGTTGGCCTCCCACAGGCATTCCGTGTTGGCGAAGTCGGTGCCCATCGCGCCGCCGCCCGTGTGCCCGCACCCGCGCACGACGCAGCGCCGCATCACGCCGTTCACGTTGGCACCGCTGCCGGAGGCATACTCCACCAGGCACTCCTCCAGCAGGTTGTCGCGGCCGTAGAGCCAGACCAGCGGGCGCTGCGGGAAGGTGGCGCCGTAGCGGAAGACGAGCCCGCGCACGTGCACGTCGTGGATGCCGTCCGGGTTGATCCAGCGATTGGTGCCGAAGAGCAGGCCGCGGCTGCACGCCAGCACGTCGTGCTCGTTCGGGTCGGAGCCGTCGGCGAGCCACACGTAGAGCTCGTCCCTCGACGTGTCCACGGCGAAGGCGCCGTGCCACGTGGCCGGGTCGGCGGGGTCGGGGAACGGCCGGTCGGACCGGGTGTCCGGCGCAGCGGCCTCCGTTTGCCGCTGCCAGTCCTCCCTCAGCGTTTCCAGGTCGGGCGAGGTCGCCAGTATGCGCCCGTCCGCGACAACCTGTTCGGCGCGGCCCCAGCGCGGCTCTGCGTCCGCGCCGCCGTAGGGGTGGTGCTCGATGGGCCTGCCGCCCACCTGGTTGATGATGAACTGGTGCGGCCAGAGCACGCGGTAGATCGGCGCGTCGCCCGGCAGGCGCTCCCAGCCGCGCACGGGGTCCGCCCCGGTGAGGACCGCCGTGCCGGGCTGCTGCGCCATGAAGGTCACCGGCCGGCCGGGCTCGCCGCTGTGTTCGAGGATGACGGCCTCGCGGTAGACGCCCGGCCCGATCAGCACCGTGTCGCCTGCGCGGCCCGCTTTGGCCGCCCTGGCGATGGTCCGGAAGGGCTGCTCGGCCGTGCCGGCGTTCTGGTCCGACGCTGACGCGTGGCGCGCGGAGACGAAATACTCCGCTCCCCACGCCGCGTGCGCTGCGAGCGCGAGGGCCGTCATGGCCGCCACCCAGCCCATCCCGCTGTCCATGCGGCTACTCCGCGGTCCATTGCCGGCGGGGGGTGGGGCCGTCCGCTGCCCGGAGGGGCTCGGCGTCCTCGTCGGTCAGGCTGTAGAGCACGCCGTCCATCGGTCGGCCTTCAATGCGGAACCGCTTGCGCATGACGCCTTCCCGGCGGGCGCCGAGCTTCTCGGCAACGCGCCGGCTGGCCGCGTTCTCGATAGCCGCCGTTATCTCGATGCGCTGCAACCCGAGCTCCTCGAGCCCGAAGAGGACCGCCAGCCGGGCGGCGGCCGTGCAGACGCCGCGTCCCGTCGCGCTCGTTCGCACCCAGTAGCCCACGTTGGCCCCCCCGTTCTGGGGGTCTACGTGGTTCACTCCGCAGCACCCGAGGAAGCGGCCCGACGGCTCGTCGAAGATGCCGAACTCGTAGGCCTGGCCGCTCTCGCGCGCCTCCGGCTGGGCGGCGATCCAGTCCCGGCTCTCCTCCTCGGAGTAGCCGGCGTGGGCCCAGGGCAGCCACTTGCTCACCTCGGCGACGGACTCGTTGACGGCCTCGCAGTGGGCCGGCGCATCGGCCTCCGTCAGGAAGCGCAGCTGCACCGTGCCGTCGCGCAGTTGTTGACAGGGAACGTCGCTCATCGCTGCTCTGGTCGCCTTATGTTCGGGGGGACATTCTACGCGTTGCCCCGAGCCCTTCTCAACGCACCGCTCGTCGCGAGGCCCAGCCGGCGGCCCACCAGAGGCCGGCTGCTATGACGAGCACCGGCGCGGCAACGGTCGAGCCGAAGTAGAAGAGGGCGTAGGCCGTGCCGAGCACCGTGTGCACCGCGTGGAGGCGGTCACCGCCCGGCGCGCTGCCGGACATGACGGTCGTATACTCCCGCAGACCGAGCAGGTGGCAGGCCAGAAAGGCGGTGCCGATGAGGACGGCCCGAACCAGGAAGCCTCCCGGCGAGAACAACGGCCTGTCGCGCACAAGCCGCCGCCAGACTGAACTCGTCCGTGTCATGGGCGCCCGCCCCCTCTGACGACGTCCCAGACAGGTCCGAGCACCGTCGAGTAGAGCAGGGCTGCGTCGCCGACCTGGTTGCTGGCGCAGTACTTGAGCGCCCCGTCCTCCGTGCTCGGGAAGGCGGCGAACTGGAGCGAGGCGTGCAGCGCCGAGAGGTAGTCGGTGTCGCCGAACGCGCCGGCGCCGATCAGGGCCATGCTGCTGGCGGCAGCGCTGAGGCCGAGCAGGGGCACGGCCGGCCCCGAGTCCACGTCCATCGGCCCCACCCAGGAGCGCGGCCATTCCCGCGCGTAGCCGAAGCCCAGCGCTATGCGGCCCAGCTCCCTGCGCGCCCGGCGGTACTGGTCCTCCGCGAACTCCTGGTCCACCAGTTGCAGGCAGTGCGCGGCCATCCAGATGCTCGTGCCCTCCGGGCCTTCCAGGCGATGGCCGCCCGGAGTGTAGGTGGCCACGAGCAGCCCCGTCGTCGGGTCCACGAGCTGCTCTCGGGCAGCGCTCACCCACGCGGCCAGGAAGTCGGAATGGTCCGTGCCGTCCAGGAAATCGGCGATGCGGATGGCCGCCAGGGCCACCGTGTTGCAGAAGGTCCAGCACTCGTCCGGATAGCTCTCGGCGGACAGGACGGGGCTGCGCTTCATGCGCTCGACCATCAGGTCCACGCGCGCGGCCAGGAGGGGGGCGTACTCGGGCTTCTCCTGCACGATGCGCCGCATGCCGAGCATGAGGGCGATCTCCCCGTCCACGAAGAGGCTGCGCGCCGGGGCCACCACGAACGGGGCCACGCGGCCGTAGGGCATCAGGAAGTGCTGGAAGCCCGACTCCTGCTCGACGCGGAGCGTCTCCTCGATTACACGGTCCATGACGGGGAGCACTTGCGGGCGCAAGTCGGGGTCGCGCAAGGCCATGTTAGCCAGCGACCAGACGAGGAAACTGCGGCCCATGAAGTCCCATTCGGCGTTGCGGAGCCGCATCCTGGCGGTCTCCTCGGCGCGCAGGGCCTCGTCAGTCCAGAGGCGGATGTGCCGGGCGGCAAGTTGACGTGCGCGCGGCGGCAGTCCGTGCGCGCGGTGGAACTCTGGGAGATCAAGCGTGAAGAAGAGGTGCAGCAGGGGCAACCACACGGCGGCGCCGACGGCGAGGGCCAAGGCCCCGCTCCGAACGCGTCGCGTGCGGCTCATTGATCTACCACAGGCTGACGGGGCGTGGGCCACCCGGCCCCCGTTCTGAGGGCCGGGCCGGCAGCGCGGGCGGCTCACTCCTCTTCCATGAGCTGGTCGTAGAAGCTCACGTAGTCGTCCGGCTGCTCGCTTTTGCGCATGGCGATGGCGGGTCGGGGATGGCGGTTGAGCTGCCCGGTGAGCATGTAGGGGATGCGCGGGCCCCACTCCATCTGGCCGTCCAGCGGCAGCAGATGCTCCTGGATGCACTCGAGCACCGGACGCAGCCGGAACTTGGGGTTGTGCAGGAACCCGATGAGCAGCTCCAGCGGGCAGTTGCCCGCCCCGCGCCCCATGCCGTTGATGGTGGCGTCCAGCCGGCTGGCGCCCACGATGAGGGCCTCCAGCGTGTTGGCGTAGGCGAGCTGCTGGTTGTTGTGGGCGTGGATGCCCACCTCCTTGCCGGTGCCCTGGAGCGCCTTCAGGTAGGTGAGGGTCAGGTCGCGCACCTGCTCGCTGTAGAGCGCGCCGAAGCTGTCCACCAGGTAGACGGCCGTCACCGGGCTCTGGGCCAGCGCCTCCAGCGCCTCGCCGAGCTCCTTGTCCTGGATCACGGACACGGCCATCAGCTGCATCACCACCTCGTAGCCCTTCTGGTAGGCGTCCTCGATCATGTCGAGGGCCACCGGGATCTGGTGGATATAGGCGGCTACGCGGATCGCGTCAATGACGCTTTGGTCGGCGGGCAGGATGTCCTCCTTGTAGTCGGTGCGCTCCGCGTCGGCCATGGCCGATATCTTCAGGTGCGTGGGGTTATCGCCCACGATGCGGCGCACGTGGTCCTCCTCGCAGTACTTCCAGGGGCCGTACTCGGAGGGGGCGTAGATCTTCTTGGACGCCTTGTAGCCGATCTCCATGTAGTCCACGCCGGCCGCCACCAGCGTCTGGTAGATGGCCTTCACCAGGTCATCGTCAAACTGGTGGTCGTTGATCAGCCCGCCGTCGCGGACGGTGCAGTCCAGGATCTTGATGTCGGGCCGGTAGGTGAGCCAGGAGCCCTTGGCGTGCTCGTCTTTGACGTGTTCTATCACGGGTCCACTCCTTCGGGAAGTGCAATGACAACCCTATAATTCTGCCAGACGGATGCACTTATGTCAACCCTCCACGCGCTCAAGCAGGGGGGCCAGGCGCGGCCGCACGCCGAACTGCGCCATGAAGGCCCGCGCCTCACGTGCCCGCTCGGGCCGGTGCGTCGAGGTCAGACGCGCCCGAATGAGCACGTTCTTGGGGGTGAGACCCGCGGCGGCAAAGCGGACCACCCGCACCTCGTAGCCGAGCGCTTCGAGCACGAGGCACCGGAAGGCGTCCGTCAGGGCGTCCGCCAGGCGCTGCTCCAGCAGGCCGTAACGGGAGACCCACTCCAGCGGGTGGCCGCCCCAGTTGCGGCGTAGTTCGCGCTGGCAGCACGGGGCGGCCAGCAGCAGAGGTATGCCTCCCTCGCAGGCGATGCGCACGGCCTCATCGGTGAGCGTGTCGCAGGCGTGCAGGGCCACAGCCACGTCGTAGGAGCCGGTCTCGATGGCGTAGCCTGACAGGTCGGCTGCCTCGAACGTGGCGCCGGCCCAGCCGAGAGAGTCGGCGATGCGGCGACAGGTGGCGACCAGCGACGGGTCGGAGTCAACGCCATGCAGCAGGGCGGCCCGGCCCGCGGAGCGGAGCAAGTGGACCAGCACCACGCCGACGTAGCTTCGGCCACAGGCCAGGTCGAGGACGCGGAGCTCCGGGCGGCGCTGCTGCCCGAGCGCACCGATCACGACGCGCGCAAAGCGGCGCGCCTGCTCGAACTTGGCCCTGCGCCGGGAGCGCGGGATGCCGAGCGCCTCGGCCACGGGCGTCAGGTCGGGTTCCTCGGCTCTCGCGTCTGCCGGGCCCCGCGGCGTCCGCCGGACGCGCACAGCGCCTCCCTCAAGCTCGTACAGGACCACCTCGTGCGGCAGCAGCAGGGCCAGGGCGTCCCACGACGGGCCGAACTCCTGCCGAATGAGTTCACCCACTGCGCCGGAATGCAGCGCGTCGGCCTGCTCCTCGCCGGGGCTCCAGGCGTCGTCCCCCTCGCGAGTGAGCACGCGCACGACAACGCCTCCCCGGCGCAGCTCAACGGCTTGGCAGTCCTCGTCCTCCAACAGCGCATCCAGGCCAGGTAGCGGAGGCAGCATGGCGCAGACCTCGATTGGTTGGGTGGAACGTGAGCGGCTGTCCGCATGATGGCACAGCGGCCCCGGGCATTCAAGCAAGAGGGCGCGGCCCGGCCGCCCACACTTGACAGTGCAGGAGGCCCCTTCCTACAATCCCCGGCCGCTCTCGTCGCGGCACGTGGCCCGTGCCCGCAGTCCCCACAGAGGCGAACGGCCCGCCATGATCTCCAAGAACGCCACTGCCGGCTCCCCCAGCGGCGCCTGGTCCTCCCGCGGCGCTGCCTGGACGGTGCTGCTGATGTTCTTCCTCTCGGGCGTGGCGGCGCTCATCTACCAGGTCGTGTGGGCGAAGGAGCTGTCGCTGGTCTTCGGGGTGACGATCTACGCCACCAGCGCCGTTGTGACGACCTTCATGGCGGGGCTGGCGCTGGGGAGCCTCTACTTCGGGCGGCTGGCGGACCGCTGGGACAGGCCCCTTGTGCTGTTTGCGCTGCTGGAGCTGGGCATCGGCGCGTTCGCCATCGCGTTCCCGCTCATCATGCGCTTGCTGAAGCCGCTCTACGCCGCCTTCTACGGCCCGCTGGGGGACAGCCACTACGTGATGAGCCTGGTGCGGTTCGTGCTGTCGTTCCTGACCCTCATCGTGCCCACGTCGCTGATGGGCGGCACGCTGCCCGTGATCTCCCGAGCCTACGTGACGCACGCAAGGCGGCTGGGCAAGGAGGTGGCGGGCCTCTACGCGTGGAACAACTTCGGCGCATTCCTGGGGTGCGTGCTGGCCGGCTATGCGTTCATCGAAGTGCTGGGCGTGAGGGGCACCATCCTGCTCGGCGCGGCGCTGAACATCGCCGTCGCCGCGCTGGCCTTGTGGCTGGCCCTGCGGTTTGGGGTGGGTGCGACCGAGCCGGAGATCCTGGCGGAGGCCGGGCCCGAGGGGGAGCCCGTGGCGGCCCTCCCGCCCGGCGTCAAGGTGGCGCTCTGGGTCTTCGGCATCGAGGGGTTCACCTCCCTGGCCTACCAGATGGCGTGGACGCGGCTGCTGATATTCTTCGTCGGCACCAACGTGTACGCCATCAGCGTGATCATCGCCACGTTCCTGATGGGGCTGTCGGTCGGCGCCTTCGCCGTGAGGCGGTGGGTGGATCGGACGCCGGACCCCTATCGCCTGCTTGGCATCATCGAGGTGGGCATAGGGCTGACGGCTCTCATTACCATCCCGCTGCTGCCCGCGCTTCAGGGGCTCTACGCGGGGGTGCGAGGCGCGCTGTCAGGGTGGGGCTTCGGCGGGTGGACGGCGGGCCGCTTTGCGCTGGCCTTCGTCGTCGTTCTGGTGCCGACCAGCTTCATGGGCGCCACGATGCCCGTCGTCTCGCGCATCTACGTGCCGGCCCTGCGCGGGCTGGGCCGCAAGATGGGCGTGGTGGGCTGCCTGGACACGTTGGGGTCCATCTTCGGAGCGTTCGTCGGCGGGTTCGTCCTGATACCCGTGCTGGGCATCCAGCGCACCATCATCGCCACGGCCGTCATCAACCTGGCGCTGGCGGCGTGGGTCTTCGCGGCGGACCCCGTGGTCAGGCAGCGCGTCGGCTTCGTCGCGTCCGTGGCGGGGATCGCGCTGACGCCCCTGCTGCTGCTGGCCCGTCCCGTGCCGCTGATCCTCTATGCGCGGGTGGTTCCGGAGCTGGCGCGTTACGAACTGTTGTACTACAGCGAGGACGCCGAATCGTCCGTCTCGGTCGTTAGCGTATATGGCGCCGCTCGCTCCCTCTACGTCAACCATGCCGTCGTGGCGGAGGCAACGCGCTTCGACCGGCCCAGTCACGAGCTAATCGCCCACGTGCCGCTGCTGATGCACCCGAGGCCGGAGCGCGCGCTGCTGGTCGGATTTGGCATCGGCTTCACGACCTGGGCGTGCCGCACGCACGACGTAGACGTGGACGTGGTGGAACTGAGCCCGGGCGTGCTGCGTGCAAACCACTGGTTTGCTGACCTGAACAACCACATCCTGTCCGACCCGCGGGTGCACGTGCGCGTTGACGACGGGCGCAACTACGTGCTGGGCACCGCTCAGCAGTATGACATGATCCAGGCCGGCATCATCCACCCGGCCATCAGCAGCGGCAACGCCGGCTTCTACACGGCGGACTTCTACCGGGAGTGCCGGCGCATCCTGCGGCCGGACGGCGTGATGTGCCAGTGGGTGCCGCTGCACAAGATCCCGCTGGAAGACTTCAAGACGCTCGTGCGGTCCTTCCAGGCGGTCTTCCCGAACACCAGCGTGTGGTTCAAGCACACGCCGGGCTTCTGCACGCTGATCGGCACGCCGCAGCCACTGAGGGTTGATTTCCAGGACCTGGAGCAGCGGGTCAACGCCCCCCTCGTGCGCGAGCACCTGGCGCGCAGCGACGTGGTGGACGTCTACGACCTGCTCGATTCGTTCTGCATCGCCGACGAGGCACTGGCCGATGCCCTCGGGCCGGGCCCGCTGCATACGGACGACCGGCCCTACGTCGAGTTCCATTGCCAGCGGCCCATGTCGGTCTTTGCGCGGCCGGACATCGTGCGGTTTCTGGGTGAGATCCGGCAGCACGTCTGGCCCCGTCTGGTCAACGTGCCCTCCGGCCGCTCGGGTCAGGTGCAGGCGGCGCTCGACAGGTGGTTCGGCGGCACCCAGGAGCTGATCAGGGCCCACCACGCGAAGAGCATCCTGAATGCCATCGGCTTTGGGCATCCCGATTACGCGTCGGTCTTCGAGCAGATGATGGCCGCGTTCCGGCGCAACCGGGAGTTGAATCCTGAGGACGCCAACGCCGAGTACGCTCGCCGCGAGTACCTTGCCTCCTACGAGATGGACGCGGGCCTGCACCTGCTGGAAACCGGGCGCCGTAGCGAGGCGCTGGCGCATTTCGAACGGGCCTACGGGCTCGGCCCCGACACCTACGGCGGCCTGGAGGCGCGCTTCATGCTCCAGCAGATGGCACCGGCGGTCCCGGCGCAGCCGTGACGGGCTGCCCCCGGGCGTTACTGCACGCCCTGGTCCCTTCCGACGAAGGCGCTGTTGCCCCCCGTGCCGACGTAGAGCGCGGACGGATCGTGCGGGCTGACGGCGAGGCAATTCACGTTCAGGTGGGAGAGGCCGCTGTTCTCGTGTCGCCACGTGAGCCCCGCGTCCTCGCTTCTGAGGATGCCCTCCGCCACGTAATCGTCGTGGAACGGGTGGTCGTTGGTGGCGGCGTAGATTACCCGGGAGTCGGCCGGGCTCACGGCGACGGCCTCCACGTAGTGGTAGTCGAGGATCATGCTCCACGTGCGGCCGCCGTCCGTGCTCCTGAAGGCGCCGCCGGGATAGCCGCGCTCCTCGTCGTGGTCGTAGTAGAAGCGAACGGCCGCGTAGACCGTGGCGAAGTCGCGCGGGTCGGCGGTCAGGCCCCATATGTCGGGGAACGGCGTGTCGGCGTTCAGGCGCTGCCACGTCTTGCCGCCGTCGCGCGTCTCGTAAACGCCGCCCCCTTCTTCGGGCTTGCCGGCGAGGGCCAGGACGAGGTGTGCGGCGTCGGCCGGATCGAGCAGCAGACCACGCGGGCTTCGGGCAGCCTCGGTGGGCAGGTTGCCGTTGAGGCTGCGCCAGCTCAGGCCGCCGTCGGTGGACTCGTAGACGCCGTGACCCCTTGAAGTCGCCAGCAGGCGGCGGGCCTCGGCGGGGCTCGTCGGGTCAAGCAGCAGCGCCTTCACTTGGCCGTTCGGCAGGCCC
>Ga0111189_1047_pt1 | contig 10065 bp, 7 predicted proteins | sample DeeMarSWOR324_28_FD_80357 | JGI IMG/M metagenome (GOLD analysis project Ga0111189, IMG submission 80357) | Planctomycetes bacterium SM23_32 | reverse complement strand
GGTTGCACGGTGAAGGCTATCTCCCCTCCCTCGGCGTCCACGACGACGGTGGAGCCTTCGGCGAACTCGCCCTCGAGCATCCTCTCGGCCAGCGGGTTCTCGATCTCGCGCTGAATGGTGCGCTTCAGGGGACGTGCGCCGTAGACGGGATCGAAGCCCCGCGCAGCCAGAAAGCTGCGGGCAGCGTCGGTGACCTCGAAGCCGACCCCCTGCGCGGCCAGCCGCTGCCCGAGCCCTTCGAGCTGAATCTGCGTGATCTGCTCGACCATCTCCCGCGAGAGCGACTCGAAGGTGATGATCTCGTCTATGCGGTTCAGGAACTCGGGCCGGAAGCGCTCTCTGAGCGCATGCACCACGCGTTCGCGCAGCCGCTCCTGGTCCCCCTCGCCGACGGCGGACGCGAACCACTGGCTGCCGATGTTGGACGTCATGACGATGATGGTGTTCTTGAAGTCTACCGTGCGCCCCTTGCCGTCGGTCATCCGGCCGTCGTCCAACACCTGGAGCAGGGCGTTGAAGACCTCGGTGTGCGCCTTCTCGATCTCGTCGAACAGCACCACGCTGTAGGGCCGCCGCCGCACGGCCTCGGTCAGCCGCCCGCCCTCCTCGTAGCCTACGTAGCCGGGCGGGGCGCCGATGAGCCGGGCCACCGAGTGCTGTTCCATGAACTCGCTCATGTCGAGCCGGATCAGCGCGTCCTGGTCGTCGAACAGGAACTCGGCGAGCGCCTTGCACAGCTCCGTTTTGCCGACGCCGGTCGGGCCCAGGAAGATGAAGGAGCCGAGCGGCCGGTTGGGGTCCTGCAAGCCCGCGCGGGCGCGCCGCACCGTGTTGGCTACGGCCGTGATGGCCTCGTCCTGGCCGACGACGCGCTTGTGGAGCTCGGCCTCCATGTTGAGCAGCCTCTCCCGCTCTGTCTCCAGCATGCGCTGCACGGGAATGCCGGTCCAGTGGGAGACGATCTCGGCGATGTCCTCGCTGTCCACCTCCTCCTTCAGCAGGCGGACGTCACGCTGGGCGTCGGCCAGCCTGTCCTGCTGCTCATCGAGTTCGCCCTGGAGGGCGGGCAGCGTGCCGTAGCGGATCTCGCTGACGCGCTGGAGGTCGCCTTGTCGCTGGGCGGCCTCCTCTTCGACGTGCGCCTGGTCCGTCTGCTCGTTGAGGTCGCGGATGCGCGCGATGATGTCCTTCTCGTTCTCCCACTGCGTGCGCAGGGCTCGCTCCTCATCCTGGAGGTTGTGCAGTTGCTTCTCGACGCGTTCGATCTGCCTCTGCGCGGCGGAGGCGTCTTCGTGCCTCAGACCCTCCAGTTCCACCTGGAGCTGGGTAATGTGGCGGCGCACCTGGTCCAGCTCCACCGGGACGCTGTCTATCTCCATGCGCAGCTTGGAGGCGGCCTCGTCCACCAGGTCAATGGCCTTATCCGGCAGGAAACGGTCGGCGATGTAGCGGTCGCTCAGGCGGGCGGCGGCCAGCAGGGCGGCGTCCGTGATGCGCACTCCGTGGTGGACCTGGTACTTCTCCTTGAGGCCCCGCAGGATCGCTACAGTGTCCTCGACGGTCGGCTCGTTGATCATGACGGGCTGGAAGCGCCGCTCGAGTGCCGCGTCGCTCTCAACGTACTTGCGGTACTCGTCCAGGGTGGTCGCGCCCACGCAGTGGAGCTCGCCGCGCGCGAGGGCGGGCTTGAGCAGGTTGGACGCGTCCACGGCCCCCTCCGCGGCGCCGGCGCCGACCACCGTGTGAAGCTCGTCAATGAAGAGGATCACGTCGCCGCTCGACTCGATCTCCCGCAGCACCGCCTTGAGCCGGTCCTCGAACTCGCCGCGATACTTGGCCCCGGCGATCAGGGCGCCCATGTCCAGGGCGAGCACGCGGCGGTCCTTCAGGCCGGCCGGCACGTCGCCGTTGACGACGCGCTGCGCCAGGCCCTCGACGATGGCCGTCTTCCCGACGCCGGGGTCGCCGACCAGCACCGGGTTGTTCTTGGTGCGCCGGCCGAGCACCTGGATGACCTTCCGTATCTCACGGTCGCGCCCGATGACGGGGTCGAGCTTGCCGCGCCGGGCCATCTCCACCAGGTCTCGCGCGTAGCGCTCGAGGGCCTGGTACTTGTCCTCGGGGTTCTCGTCGGTCACGCGCTGCCCCCCGCGCACCTCCCGCAGAGCGGCCAGCAGGCCGTCGCGCGTTACTCCATGGTCGGCAAGCACCTTGCCGGCCCCGGCGTCCGGCTTCTGGGCGAAGGCCAGCAGCAGGTGCTCGACGCTCACGTAGTCGTCGGTGAGCTGTGCGGCCTGCTTCTCGGCTTCCTCGAATGCGGCGGCCAGGTCCTGCCCCAGGTAGACTTGGGAAGGGCCACGTACGGTGGGGAGGTTCTCAAGCGCGGACTCGACGGATGCGACCACGCCGCCCGCGTTGGCCCCGAGCCGCTGCAGGAGCGGACGCACGATGCCGCCCGACTGGCCCAGCAGGGCGTGCAGCAGGTGCAGCGTGGTCAGCTCCTGGTGCTTCCGGCTCGAGGCAGCCGACCGGGCCTCGTCCAGCGCCTCGCGAGCCTTGATGGTGAACCTCTCAAGCCGCATCTCTTCCGCCCCCTTCGCGTCATACGCCGCCCCGCAGCGTCTGCAGAGCCGGCCGCGGTGGACGATTCAACGTCACTGCTTCACTTCGAAGTCGGCGTCAACGACGTCCTCTTCTTCCCCGCCGGCCTCGCCCCGGGTCGGCTCGGCGCCGGGCGTGGCGCCGGCCTCCTGCTGGGCCCTGGACTGCTGGTAGATCACCTCGGCCAGCCGGTGCGAAGCCGTCTGAAGCGCCTCGATCTTCTGGAGGATCTCCTCCTTGCTGTCGCCGTCCTTGACCTTGCGGAGTTCCTCCAGGGCGTCTTCGACGCCCTTGCGCTCCCGGTCGGCCAGCTTCTCGCCGTGCTCTTTCAGCGTCTTTTCGGTGATGTAGACGAGCTGGTCGGCCTGGTTGCGGGCCTCGGCCAGTTGGCGGCGCGCCCGGTCCTCTTCGGCGTGCACTTCTGCGTCCTTGCGCATCCCCTGGATCTCTTCATCCGTCAGGCCGGAGCTGCTCTTGATCTCGATCTGCTGCTCTTTGCCCGTGCCGAGGTCGCGCGCCTTGACGTTGAGGATGCCGTCGGCGTCCAGGTCGAAGCTGACTTCGATCTGCGGCATGCCGCGCGGGGCAGCGGGAATGCCCGAAAGCTCGAAGCGGCCGAGCGTGCGGTTGTTGGCCGCCATCTCACGCTCGCCCTGCACGACGTGGATGCCCACGCTCGTTTGATTGTCGGCCGCCGTGCTGAAGATCTCCTTCTTGCTGGTGGGGATCGAGGTGTTGCGCGCGATCAGCACCGTGGTCACGCCGCCGAGCGTCTCGATGCCCAGCGACAGGGGGGTGACGTCCACCAGGACCACGTCCTCGATCTCGCCTGCCAGCACGCCGGCCTGGATGGCCGCCCCTACGGCCACCACCTCGTCGGGGTTGACGCCCTTGTGCGGGTCCCTGCCGAAGATGTCCTTGACGATGTCCTGCACCTTCGGGATGCGGGTGGAACCGCCGACCAGGATGACCTCGTCAATGTCTTCGGGACGCATCCGGGCGTCTTCGAGGCACTGGTGGCAGGGGCCCTTAAGCCTGTCGAACACCGGCCCGCAGAGCTCCTCGAACTTCGCCCGGTTGATCGTCATGTGCAGGTGCTTCGGCCCGCTGCTGTCGGCCGTGATGAACGGCAGGTTCAGGTCGGTTTCGGCAGACGTTGACAGGTCGCACTTGGCCGCTTCGGCGGCCTCCTTGAGGCGCTGAAGGGCCATCTGGTCCTGGCGCAGGTCAATGCCCTGCTGCTTCTGGAACTCGTCGGCGATGTGGCCGATCAGGATCTCGTCCAGGTCGTCGCCGCCCAGGTGCGTGTCGCCGTTGGTTGCCTTGACCTCGAAGACGCCTTCGCCCACCTCCAGGATGGAGATGTCGAACGTGCCGCCGCCGAAGTCGAAGACGGCTATGCGCTGGTCGCCCTCCCTCTCCAGCCCGTAGGCAAGGGAGGCGGCAGTCGGCTCGTTGATGATGCGCTCGACCTGGAGCCCCGCAATCGTGCCGGCGTCCTTGGTGGCCTGCCGCTGGCTGTCGTTGAAGTAAGCCGGCACGGTAATCACGGCCTTCTCGATCTTCTCGTCCAGGTAGTCCTCAGCCGCGCGCCGGAGCGCCTGGAGGATCATGGCGCTGATCTCAGGCGGCGTGTACTCCTTGCCCCCGGCCTGCACCTTTACCAGCTCATCAGGTCCGCCGACGATCTGGTAGGGCACCATCTTCTCCTCGGCGCCCACCTCGTTGTGGCGGCGCCCCATGAAGCGCTTGATGCTGAAGACCGTGTTCGTGGGGTTGGTGACGGCCTGGCGCTTGGCCTTGACGCCCACCAGGCGCTCGCCGTCCCCCGTGAACGCGACGACGGACGGCGTCAGGCGCGCACCATCCTGGTTGTGGATGACGGTCGACTTGCCGCCTTCCATCACCGCCACCACCGAGTTGGTCGTCCCGAGGTCTATGCCGATTATCTTCTCCCTGGCCATCGTTGAGGGCCTCCTTCCAGCCCGTACGCTTGAGGATCAGCAGTCCAAGGCGCAGTTCTGCCCCGTATCTCCTGGCAAATGCAATACCAACACTCCAGGCATTGCCGTAAAGTCCCTTTCAACAGGCACTTACGACGCGGCCCTAAACGCCGGCGCCGGCGGCATCCTCTCAGAGGCCGTCTGCGGGCCGCCGCCGCTGCCATATTGGCAGTTCACGGAGGTCTCTGAGGGCCGGCCTGCCAGTTGCGCCCGAACCCGCGGGCCGGCCGCTCGTCTTGACCCCCGCCTGAACCGGCCACTATAATCTGCCGCGAGTCGTCTCACAAGGGGGAAGGCGGAGCAGTATCCGGTCGCCTGCCGGCATGGAGCAGGGCGATGGCATCCCTGGAGCGAACGTTCAAGATACGCGAGCGGGGCAGCACGTTCGGTCGGGAGGCGCTGGGCGGCGTGACGACGTTCATGGCGCTCTCCTACATCATCTTCGTGCAGCCGGCTATGATGTCGGACGCCGGCGTCCCTTTCGCCGGCGCCTTCGTCGCCACGTGCGTTGCCAGCGCGGCTGCCTGCCTCCTGATGGCATTCCTGGCCAACTACCCGATCGCCCTGGCACCGGCCATGGGGCACAACGTCTACTTCACCTACACGGTGGTGCTCACGATAGGCCTCACCTGGCAGCAGGGGCTCACCGCCGTGTTCATCGGCGGATGCATCTTCCTGTTGCTGTCCTTCTTCGGCTTCCGGGCCAAGGTCATGGAGGTGATCCCGGACAGCCTGCGGCGCGGCATCGCCGGCGGCATAGGACTGCTGATAACGCTGATCGGGCTGGAGTACGCCGGGCTGATCGTCGGCTCCCCGGCGACGGGCATCAAGCTCGGCAACCTGCACAGCCCGGTCACCGCCCTGGCCATGTGCGGACTGGCCCTGACGCTGGTCCTCATGGCGCTGCGCGTGCGAGGTGCGGTGCTCTGGGGCATAGTGGGCACGGTGGTGGTGGGGCTGGTCGTAACGCTGGCCGGCACGACCAAGGCCCCGCTGCTGAACCTGAGCATGGACACCTATGATAGCCTCGACCCCAGCGGCTCGATGCTGGCACTCGACTTCTCCGGCTTCTTCAGCGCCCGGAGCTGGCTGACGGTGATGCTGACGTTCCTGTTCCTCGACGTCTTCGACACGGTGGGTACGCTCGTCGGCGTGGGGGAGCGGGCCGGGTTCCTGGACGATCAGGGGCGGTTGCCCGCTGCGCGCTGGGCCCTGTTCAGCGACGCCTCAGGCACGGTGATAGGGGCCCTGATGGGCACCAGCACGGTCACCAGCTACGTCGAGAGCGCCGCTGGCGTGCAGGCAGGCGCCCGCACGGGCCTGGCGAACGTCTGCACGGCGCTCCTGTTCCTGCTGTCCATCCTGCTCTACCCGGTGCTGGCCGTCGTGGCCACCCGCCACGTCTACAAGGTGGGCGACTTCGAGATCGCGCAGTATCCCGTGCTGGCGCCCGCCCTCATCGTGGTCGGCTCCATGATGCTCAGGAGCCTGGCGCGGTTGCAGTGGGACGACGCCACCGAGTTCCTGCCGGCCTTCCTTACCATCGTGCTCATCCCGGTCACGTTCAGCATAACCGAAGGGATCGCCTTCGGCTTCATCGCCTACAGCCTGCTGAAGCTCGTTACGGGGCGCGGCAGGGAGGCCCACTGGGTCTTCCACCTCATCGCCCTTATCCTCGCGCTTCGCTACATCTTTCTGCCGCCGGTCTCGTAGGGCGCGTCCTGCGGCACAGGACCCGCCTGCCCCGGCTCGGCCGGCCTGAACGAGGAGACAGTCCCGTGGACCAGCCGAACGCGTTTCTGAAAGTCCTTCGAGGCGACGACCAGGGCAAGGGCTGGGAACTCGATCCCCGCCAGGTATACGTCCTGGGACGGAGCCGGAGCTGCAACCTGCGCTTCGCCGACGGCGCCATCTCCGGCAGCCATGCGCGCATCCAGTGCCGCGACGGCGTCTGGTCCGTCTCCGACCTGCATAGCAGCCACGGCACGCACGTGAACAACCAGCGCATCCTCGCCGTTAAGCCGCTCTTCGACCGCGACCTTATCCACATCGGCAAGACGCTCTGCGAATTCCGCGACTACGTCCAGCTCGACCCGTCCGACCTGGCCGAAGTCGAAAGGGGAGTGGACCTGCCCGCGTAGCCATCGCACCGCGGTCCCGGCCGCCATCAGCGCCCCGAACAGCGCTATCGCCTCCGCGCACGGTCCCCTCGTGATGCTCGCCGCTCGCGGTCTGCCTCTACCCGTTCCCTGAACCTACAGCCACCGTACCCCAGACTGCGGCTTCCGCTTCAGCCGGTGGCAATAGGGGGTACGTGGCGAGGCTGTTGCCGGAGCGCTGCGCAAGCGGGGTACGTGGGAGGCGCTCCAGAGCGGTCATTGGACGTCCGATAACATATATTATGTACCTCCCGGCTGGCGGCCCCAACAGCCGCCCGCTATGCTGGGAGCGGTGCGCTTTCCTGGGAACGCGTTGAGGAATCCGGCCTCTCCCGCGTTGGTTCTAGGCTAGCCGCGTTAGGTGGGCCTCACGGGTCATGCGAGGTCTGCGCCGGAGGCGCTGGCAGCGGCGGGTGGGACGGAGTCGAGATGCTGTGGCGTGGTTCTGGGTTAATGGGTGGAGCGGTGTGCGGGGGCTCGATGGAAGGCCGGAGCGGGGTTGCTGTGGCGGAGGGACGGTTGGGCAGCCGAGGAGCGGGCGTTCTGCTGGCGGGTAGGGCGAGGCTGCTCACGCTACCGTCCCCTGCCGCGGCTGCGTCCTATGGCCGCTTATTGATGAGTACAGGACTCGTAAAACACGCTCGCTAGAGTCTATCGCGGGCTCAAGGCCGGCGCAAAGGGTTTTCGGCAAAGGAGTTGCATCGTGTTTGGCGGATTCCGGTCTGAAAGGCGGCCTTTTGGGGCCAGATGGCCTCAAGCCCGCTGTCCCGGGCAACCGGAGCACGCCAGATCGCCTGCAGCAGCGCGCCGCCCGGCTTCAGAGGATGATCATGCCCTTGACGATGCCGTCACGCCGGTCCCGCACGCGCTCGAACGCCTGCTGAGTGTCCCTGAGCGGGAACCGGTGCGTGATGAGCGTGTCGGTGTCGAGCGCCCCACTGCTGATGAGTTCGAGCGCCCTGCCGTACTTGCCGACGGTGCGCCGGGCGGCGATCAGCGTGAGCTCGCGGCGCCGAGCCGCCGTCAGGTCCAGCGCCAACTCGTCCACCGGCGGGATGCCCAGGACGACGACTCTGCCGTGGATCGCGGCGGCGTGGAAGGTGTCCTGGATAGCCGCGGGCGCTCCGGCCGCCTCGATCACAACGTCAACGCCCCTGCCGTCGGTGCGGTCAAGGATGAACTCCACGAAGCTGCCTTCGGCGGCATTGAACGTGGCCGTAGCGCCCAGGGCCTCGGCGGCGCCAAGCCGTTCGGGGACCAGGTCGCTGACGTAGACCTTCGACGCGCCGTTCTGCCGGGCGGCGAACAACGCCGTGAGCCCGTCCGGGCCGGCCCCCATGACGGCGTAGCTCTCCCCGCCGGCTGGCCTGACGAGGTTCTCGACGATGTGCAGGCCGGTGGCCACTGGCTCGAACAGGGCCGCCTGCTCGAACGCGACGCGTTCGGCGATCGGGTGAAGTTGCGTGGCGTGGGCGACGAAGTAGTCGCACAGGCAGCCTGGCTCGCCATGGGAGGCGGCGAATCTCACGTCAGGACAGACGTTCGTCTCGCCCTTCCGGCACCACTCGCATCGTCCGCACGGGCGGTCCGGGGCGCAGGCCACGCGGAGCCCAAGCTGCACCTCAGCCATGCCCGGCCCGACGCGGGCCACCTCGCCGGCGAACTCGTGGCCCAACAGGAGCGGGTAGGCCGTTTCCCTCTGTGTCAGGCCGCGGAAGAAATGGAGGTCCGACCCGCAGATGCCGACGGCACGGACGCGGAGCAACACCTCGCCCTCCCCCGGGGCGGGGACGGGCATCTGCCGAAGCTCGAAGTGGCCCGGCTCGACCAGCAAGGCGGCCGTCATCGTCTCGGCCACGTGTCAAAGGCTCCTGTGGAAGAGGCACGGCAGATGCTACCCCACGCGCGTCGGATGCGCAAGGGAGCCGCCTGCGTGGGCGGCCGGGACCGCTCAGCATCTCACAATGAACCAGACGGCCACCGCGCTGCCTCGCCCGGGCGCCATGAACATTGGCCATAAACTATTCACGGGCCAGGTCTTACGTGGTGGCACGCCCGAACGGCACATCAATGGCACGGCCTTTGCGCAAGTAAGCCATCGGCAGAACTGTTACATTCCCCATAGTGTCAGGAGGATCTGACCGTGACACGCTTTCTGCTGAAATTGTGGACTGCGGTCAAGTCCAAGAAGGGCCAGAGTCTGGTGGAGTACGCGCTCATTCTGGCTTTGGTGGCGATCGTTGTCATCACGGCCCTGACGGCACTCGGTGGCCACACCGAGAACGCGATGAGCAACGTGGCCAACACGTTGGGCAACGCCACCTAAAGCCAGTTGGGCCGGTAGGAAGGCACATCTCCCCCGCGATATGTGCCTTCCTACGAATCTTCAGTGGGCGGGTGCGGGGGGCATTGGCCTCCCGCGCCCGCGCAGTGAGCTGCGTCCCAGGGTTGTACGGAAGCAGCCGGCGTCTCAAGGTGTGCCGGTGGCCGGATCTGCCGGCGAATCGGGGGGGGAGCGTGTGTCTCATAGCGACGCACCTCACGGACGCCGGAGGCGCGAAAGCCGGACTGCTAGGCATCACGTAAGGACTGCATAGGAGCGCAGTTACGGCATGGACACGCGTGTGCCGCCGCGCGACGGTCCCGAGAGGTCGCCGGCCGGCACGACCTTTGCAAGAGCTTCAGCGTGTGGTGTCCCCTGTTACCTCTTGACGGGAGGTAGTATCATGAAGCGCCTTGTGCTAAGGGCGTGGATGGCTCTCCGGTCCAACAAGGGCCAGAGCCTGGTGGAGTACGCGTTGATCCTGGCGCTGGTGGCGATCGTGGTCATCACGGCCCTCACCGCGCTCGGTGGCCACACCGAGAACGCGATGAGCAACGTCGCCAACACGCTGGGCAACGCAACCTAAGGAGCGGCCGGCCGGCCCGTCCGGGCAGTCCGGGCGGGCCGTGCCGGAAGCTCAGCAGCATCGTCGCTCAGGCTCCCGCGGATCCAACCTTTCTGAGACGCGACGCGATGCGCAAGAAGTCGAGACGCAGAGGACAAGGGGTCATCGAGTACGCCTTGATACTCGTGCTGGCCGTTATCATCGTGGTCATTGCTCTGACGCTTGTCGGCGATACCACGTCCAACACGATGACGAACGTGGGCAACACGGTAGGCAACACCATGTGACCGCGCTCCCCCCTGATGCCGTCCCCTCGCGCGGTCCCATTACGCCAGCAGGTCGCACATCGAGTAGAGGCCCGCGGACCTGGCCACAACGAACCGAGCCGCACGGATGGCCCCCTGCGCGAACACG
>Ga0111189_1061_pt1 | contig 10114 bp, 8 predicted proteins | sample DeeMarSWOR324_28_FD_80357 | JGI IMG/M metagenome (GOLD analysis project Ga0111189, IMG submission 80357) | Planctomycetes bacterium SM23_32 | reverse complement strand
CGAGTGCAACGTGGCGCTCTACGGCTGCGGGACCGTCGGCACGGGGGTGGCGCAGATGCTGCTCGCCGGCGGCGCGCTCAGCGACCGCCTCGGGCCCCGCGGTGTGCTGCGCTACGTCGTGGACGCGCGCCTGGACGACGTGCGGTCGGCCCTTCAGCTGCCTGAATCCGTCGTCCTGACGGACGACCTGGACCGGCCGCTCGGCGACGCGGACGTGGACGTGGTGGTCGAGCTGTTCGGGGGCACGACGGCGGCCCGGGCGGTGGTGGAGCAGGCGCTGGAGGCCGGCAAGGACGTGGTGACGGCCAATAAGGCGTTGCTGGCCGAGTGCGGCGACGAGCTGTTCCGGCTGTCCCGCCGGCACGGGCGCTGCATCGGTTTCGAGGCGGCGGTGGCGGGGGGCATCCCCGTGATCGCGGCCATCCGCAACGGCCTGATCGGCGACCGCATCGAGAGCATCCACGGCATCGTCAACGGCACCTGCAACTACGTGCTCACCCGCATGCTGGAGACGGGCGCCTCCTACGCAGACGCCCTGAGGGAGGCCCAGCAACGCGGCTACGCCGAGGCCGACCCGGCCCTGGACGTCGAGGGGCTGGACTCAGCCCACAAGCTGGCCGTGCTGGCGCGCCTCGCCTTCGGGGTGAACGCGGCGCTGGACGACATCCCGTGCGAAGGCATCACCGGCGTCGAGCTACAGGACCTGGAGTACGCGCGCGCCCTCGGCTACACGCTTAAGCTGCTGGCCATCGGCGTACGGCGCGGTGAACGGCTGGAGCTGCGCGTGCATCCGGCCCTGCTGCACCGCGACCATCCCGTGGCCTCGGTGGGCGGCGTCTACAACGCCGTCTGCATCCACGGCAGCCAGGTCGGGGAGGTGGGCGCTGGGCACCTACCAGGCCGATTTCGCCGGCATGAGCCAGTTCGGCGAGGTGCCGCGGGCCGACCTGCTGCCGGCCGGCGAGTCCGAGAGGCGCTTCTACTTCCGGCTCGACTGCCTGGACAGGGCGGGCGTGCTGGCGCAGGTGGCCGGCATCCTGGGCCAGGAGGGCATCAGCATAGCCTCCGTCGTGCAGCAGGAGGCCCCCCGCCCCGACGGCCAGGTGGTGCCGGTGGTCTTCATGATCCACCAGGCCCGGGAAGAGGCGCTGCTCAGAGCTCTGGACCGCATCAACCGGCTGGACGTCGTCCGCGGCGAGCGCACCCGCATGCTCAGGGTCGAGGACGTCTGATCGTCACCGCGCAGCCTGTGACGGGGACAGGGAGATGAAGTACTGCGTCATCGTGCCGGATGGGGCGGCCGACTACTCGTTGAGCGAACTCGGCGGCAGGACGCCGCTGGAGGCCGCCGACACCCCCCACATGGACCGCGCGGCGGCCGAGGGGCTGATCGGCCTGACCGACCACGTGCCTCCGCGCATGACGCCCGGCAGCGCAGTGGCCATGATGAGCGTGACGGGTTACGACCCCGCGGCCTGCTTTACGGGCCGCGGCCCCCTGGAGGCGGCCGACCTAGGCATCGAGATGGGTCCGGACCAGTGGGCCGTCCGCTGCAACCTCGTCACCGTGGCGGACGGCCTCATGGCCGACTTCACGGCGGACCACATCCCCACCCAGGAGGCCGCCGCCCTTATCGCGGCGCTCAACAACGACCTGGGCAGCGACGAACTGGCCTTCCACGCCGGCACGAGCTACCGGCACGTCATGACCTACGGCGGTGCCATCGCGCTCCCCGCCCAGACCGTGCCCCCGCATGACATTGTCGGCGAGCCCTTCGAGGACCACTACCCCGAGGGGGAGGGCAGCGAGGTGCTGGTCTACCTGATGGAGCGTTCGCGCGGCGTCCTGGCTGCCCATCCGGTCAACGCTGCCCGAGCCGCCCGGGGCGACGGGCCGGCCAACATGATCTGGCTCTGGGGGCAGGGCGTGAAGCCGGACTTGGCGGACTTCCACCGCCGCTTCGGCGTCAAGGGCGCCGTCATCAGTGCCGTCAACCTGGTGCGCGGCATCGGCCGGCTGGTCGGCTGGGAGGTCGTCCACGTGCCCGGCGCCACCGGCTACGTGGACACCGACTACGGGGCCAAGGGGCGCTACGCCGTCGAGGCCCTCCACCGCTGCGACTTGGTGCTTGTGCACGTGGAGGCCCCCGACGAGGCGGGCCACCAGCGGGACCTCCGCGCCAAGATCGCCGCCCTGGAGCGCATTGACGCGGACATCGTCGGCCCCCTGATGGCCCATAGGGAGCGGGCCGGGCTGCTGCGGCTCCTCATCGTGCCGGACCACGTCACCTCGGTCGAGGACGGCAAGCACAAGCGCGGGCGGGTGCCGTTCGTCATGTGGGGCGACGGTATCGAGGCTGCCTCCGGGGCGCGCTACACCGAGGCGCACGCCGGAGCGTCCGACGTGGTGGTGGAGCGGGGCTGGGAGCTGATGGGGAAGTTCATCGGCCACCCCGGCTGAGCAGGCGGCCGGGTTGCGGGCGCTGGCGGGGCGCGCTATAATGCCCTGGCTGCGGTGGGGACGTAGCTCAGCTGGGAGAGCGCGGCACTCGCACTGCCGAGGTCGAGGGTTCGAATCCCTTCGTCTCCACCACGGCTGGTGGCTTGGGGGCAGGCCGAGTTCCGGGGCGCAAGCGGTCATGCGATGCCGACGGGTGTGCCACATGGTGGCGAACGTGGCCGCCCCGCCGCTGTGCCGAATGCCACGCGAGGCGTCACCGAAGCGTTGAGGTCACATCCATGACAGGGGGACGCCGCGGAACCGCCGGCAGTGGCGACGAGAGGGCCGAGTTCGACGCGCAGCAGCAGGAGCTACGCCGCGCCATCCTGGACCTGGAGGCAGCCCGCGACCGGCTGGCCCAGCTCTATGGCTTCGCCCCGGTCGCCTGCCTGACGTGGGACGCCGACGGCGTGGTGCTGGCGGCCAATCTGGCGCTGGCGTCCATGCTGGGCATGGCGCGGGAGGAGCTGCTGAAGACTCCTTTCCCGTCCCTGCTGGCGGACGGCTGGCGGGATGCCCTCCGCGCGCACCGGCGCACGGTGTTCGGCCAGGGCGAGGGGTGCACCTGCGAGGTGCAGCTCCAGCGGCCGGACGGCGGCAAGCTCTGGGCCCGGCTGGAGAGCCGGCCCGTCTTGGATCCACGCGGGGACGCCATGCTGTGCCGGACGGCCGTCGTTGACGTAACGGAGAACACCGAGGACGTTCCGCCGACGTTTGAGGCCCTGCTCGACCTGGTGCACGCCGACGACAGGCGGTCTGTGCAGGAGGCCATGGACAGGGCCGCCGAGACGGGCGAGCCCTTCGAGCTGGAATGCCGGATAGTGCGCCCCGATGGTACGGTCCGGTCCGTCGTGAGCCGAGGCACGCCGGACCGCAACGACCAGCGCCGGACGGTGTCCGTGGTCGGCACGCTCCAGGACATCACCGAGCACAAGCGTGTGCAGGAGGCACTGCTTCTCTCCCACAACCTGTTGGCCATTGCCAACCGGCACACGAGCGTGGCGCCGCTGCTGGAGGAGTGCGTGAGGGAGGTGCGCCGCTTCACCGGCTGCCAGGCAGTGGGCATGCGGCTCCTGGACGAGGAGGGCAACATCCCCTACGAGGCCTACGAAGGGTTCAGTCGGGAGTTCTACCGCTCTGAGAGCCCCCTGTCCGTCCACGCCGACCAGTGCATGTGCGTCTACGTGGTGATGGGCCGCGCGGACTCGCGCCTGCCCTACTACACCGAGGGCGGCTCCTTCTACATGAACGGGACCACGGCGTTCCTGGCGACAGTCTCGGAGGAAGTGAAGGGGAAGACGCGCAACGTCTGCAACAAGTTCGGCTTCGAGTCGGTGGCGCTGGTCCCTGTCCGCGTCGAGGATCGCATTCTGGGGCTGATACACGTGGCGGACCGTCGGGAGGACATGGTGCCCCTGGCGAAGGTCGAGGCGCTGGAGGCGGCGGCCCTGGCGCTCGGCCCCGCCATCCTGCGCCTGAAGGCCGAGGAGGCGCTGCGAGCCGAGCGCGACCGGGCCCAGAAGTACCTGGACACGGCCGGCGTGCTGATGGTGGCGCTGGACGCCGAGGGCCGCGTCGAGCTGATCAACCGGGCCGGGTGCGAGCTGCTCGGCTACGAGGAGCAGGAGCTGGTCGGGAAGGACTGGTTTGCCACGTGTCTGCCCGAGCGGGTCAGGGACGACGTGCGGGCCGCATTCGACGCCCTGATAGACGGGGACCTGGAGCCCGTCGAGTACTTCGAGAATCCCGTGCTCACGCGGGACGGCTCCGAGCGGGACGTGGCCTGGCAGAACTCCGTGCTCACCGACGAGGACGGCGCCGTGGTCGGCGTGCTCGGCTCGGGCACGGACATCACGACGCGCAAGCGCATGGAGCGGGCCCTTCGCCGCTCGCACGAGCGCCTGGAACGCCGCGTCGAGGAGCGCACCACGCAGTTGACGGTGGCCTATGAAGTGCTGAAGGAGGGCGCCAGGAGCCTCGTGGAGGCCCAGCGCATCGCCCACCTGGGGAACTGGACCTGGAACATCGTCACTGACGAGCTGAAGTGGTCCGATGAGATCTACCGCATCTTCGGCCTGGAGCCGCAGGAGTTCGGGGCCACCTACGAGGCCTTCCTGGCGCGGGTGCACCCGGACGACCGACAGGCCGTGGAGCGGGCCGTTGAGGAGGCGCGTTTCCAGGGGCGTCCCTACAGCATAGACCACCGCATCGTGCTGCCGGACGGCACGGAGCGCACCGTGCACGAGCGCGCCGACCTCCGCGTTGATGAGCAGGGCAACGCGGTCGAGATGATCGGCACCGTCCACGACGTCACGGAGCGGAAGGAGGCCGAGGAGCGGCTGCTCGCCTACCAGCGCGAGTTGCGCTCGCTGTCGTCGGGGCTGCTGCTGGCTGAGCAGCGCGAACGCCGGCGGATTGCGGCCGCCCTGCACGACGGCATCGGCCAGTCGCTGGCCGCCTGCAAGATCAAGCTCGGCCAGGTGCTGCACGCTCCCGGGGCCGATAGGGCTGCCAAGCTGCTCAGGGAAGTGCGGGACATGGTGGACAGGATGGTGCACGAGACGCGCTCGCTGACCTTCGACCTGAGCCCGCCGGTGCTCTACGAGCTGGGCCTCGTGGCCGCCATCGAGTGGCTGGCCGAACAGATGGAGGCCAGGCATGGCCTGCGCGTGGCCGTGGCCAACAGGGCCGGGCCGTTGCTGACGAGCGAGGAGACCGGCGTGCTGCTGTTCCAGGCGGTGCGGGAGCTGCTGCTCAACGTGGCCAAGCACTCCGGCGTGCACGCCGCGCGGGTGAGCATCGAGTCCGACGGCCGGGAGCTGCGCATTACGGTGGCCGACGAGGGCGCCGGCTTCGATCCCTCCGCCCTGCGCCCGGAGGGCGCGGGCGAGGGGGGCTTCGGCCTGTTCAGCATCCGCGAACGCCTGGACCTGCTCGGGGGCGGGCTGGACCTCGCCTCCGAGCCGGGCGGAGGCGCCACGGCGACGCTCGTGGTGCCCGTGGGCGACGACTGACGCAGACACCATGGAGGGGCCGAGATGGCTACGCGCGTCATCCTTGCGGATGACCACGGCATTGTCCGGGCGGGGCTGCGCTCCCTGATCGAGGACCTGCCCGACGCCGAGGTGCTGGCCGAGGCGGAGAACGGCCGCACGGCCGTGGAGCTGGCCCGCACGCTGCGTCCCGACGTCGTGGTCATGGACATCGCCATGTCCGACCTGAACGGCATAGAGGCCACCCGGCAGATAATGGAGGAGGCGCCGGGCGTCAAGGTGATCGGGCTGTCCATGCACTCGGACCGGCGATTCGTTGAGGGCATGCTCGGCGCCGGCGCGTCAGGCTACCTGCTGAAGGACGCGGCCTTCGAAGACCTGGCCGACGCCATCCGCACCGTGATGGCCGGGCGTGTCTATCTCTGCGCGGAGATAGCCGGCATCGTCGTTGAAGGGTTCGTCAAGGGCGGCGGGGGCGGCGCGCCTTCCCCTCTGGACATGCTCACGCGGCGGGAGCGGGAAGTGCTCCAACTGCTGGCCGAGGGCAAACGCACCAAGCAGATAGCGTCCGAACTCGGCGTCAGCGTCAAGACCGTCGAGTCCCACCGCAGCCGGCTGATGAACAAGCTGGGCACGCACAGCGTCGCCGAACTCACCAAGTACGCCATCCGCGAGGGCCTCACCTCGCTGTGAGCCTAAGGCGCCTCGTGCCGCGGCGTCTCAGGCTTTTCGAAGGGCCATTGGGGGCATTCCCCGATTGTGGAGCTGCCGCGCGCGTGTTAACCTCGGCCCTGTTGGCTTGACAGGTCGAAGAGCGCCGTCACGGGTGGCTTCCGATCCGGGCGGCCTTGATGGGGCGGATGATGGGGAACCGGGGCTTACCGCCCGGTGAATCGCCCGTGAGCGCGTCCCTGGTCGGGGGCACCGTGGCTGCGGAGGTCAGGCGGCCCGACTGATCCTACCCTCGGGAGCGGTTGGCTGACGACATACAGCGGCCAACAGGGGTAACCGGCCTGCCGAGGGAGTGCCGCAGCGCCCGGTCAGGACCGGGGACGCACTCACAGGTTCCTGGCATTCCATAGCCCCGGCAAGAGGGGCCCCGGAGGGCGCCGTGAGCAACGAGGACCACGTCGCAGAGGGCCGACCGCAAGGGCGCACTCCCCGCGGGGGGAAGGACCTGGCCGTGACAGACCGACCGACAGAGACCTGGCGCGTCCTGGACGACCTGTCGGACCGAGTGCGCACGCGCCGTGAGATGGCCGAGACCAGCGGCGACCAGGCCGAAGCCGTGCGGCTGAGGGCCATGGAATCCGTCCTCCACGCCAGGCCGCTGGCCCTGGCGTGCCCTGACGCCGTGGTGGTCGCCGGCGACGCCGCCCTGGCGGCCCACGACGGCCAGAGCGAGCCGGAATGGTACGCCTCGGCCTACGCCCGGCGCCGCGGGATTCCTTGCGAGCAGACGCAGTTGAACGTGGCCGTGCGCCTGCTGAAGTCGGCGGACCTCTGGCCGTGGGGCAGGCGCCGAGGCGGCCTGCCTCCCCGGCGCTTCATCCCATGAGGGCCTCCAGCGCCTCTTCCGCCTGCTCCCACGTGCCTGTGCGGTGGTCGTGCAGGAGGGCCTGCGTCAGGTAGCGTCGGTCGCCCGTCGTGTAGGCCGCCAGCGTCCTCTCCATCTGCAGCCAGCGGGGCCACATCACCCCCAGCATGATGAGCTCGGGCAGCCGCCCCACGCAGAGCGGCCGGATGCCCCGGCCGTCTATGACCGCGGGCACCTCCACCACCACGTCGTCCCGCACGCCCGCGAGGGCGCCATTGTTGGGCACGTTCACCTGGAAGTGGCCCGGCCGGTCATTGACCAGGGCGTCAATGATGGGCACGACCTGCTCGCCGCTCGGCCGGGGCGGGAACTCGTCGCTCACCCTGGCGTCGGGCGATTCGGCGATGCGGTGTATGTGCGCGAGCCGCCCTTCCAGTCCGTTCAGGTAGCGGCCCCAGCCCTCGGTGGAGTCGAAGCCGCCGACCGGCCCCCACCAGCGCCGCTTGGTCTCCTCGCTCAGGTGATACCACCACACGTCGCTCCAGAGCGCGCGCGAGGCGTCGCCGATGGGCATCAGTCCGTAGAACCGGTACATGTGGACCGCGGCCGGCGACATCTGCGTCTGGGCGAAGTGGGGCTGATAGGTGCGCCAGTAGTCCTCGGATTCCTCCTCGATCCAGCGGTCAATCAGCGGGTAGGCGTCACGGCCCTTGTAGCGGAAGTGCGTCATCCAGATGCAGTGGTTGAAGCCGGGCGCCTCGAAGGCGACCCCCTCGCGGTCGAGGCCCAACACGTCGGCGATCTCGCGGTAGCCGTAGTGCCCGTGGCACAGGCCGAGCACCTTGGCGCCGGTCTGGCGCGTCAGCAGCGTGCAGCCCTCGAAGACGGGGTTGCCCACCTGGATGAGCCAGGCGGCCGGGCAGAGGCGCTCCACGTCCCGGGCGACCGCCATCATCAGGTCCAGGCAGCGCTGCACGGTGGCGTGGCCCAGGCCGCGGTAGTAGCCGCGCTCCTCCGTCATGGCGCGCTCCCGCTCGGCCCGGTCGTGCCCCCCCGGCAGGGCGGTGTTGACCACGAAGTCGGCGTCGCGCAGCGCGGCCTCGCGCTCCAGCGTCTTCTCGACGTTCAGGTCCGCGCCCACCTCGTCGGCGTAGCGGCGGGCCAGCTCGTGGATGATGTCCAGGCGCCCCTCGTCCACGTCCATCAGCGTCACCGTGCTGCCGCCGAGCCCCTCGGCCAGGCAGACGTCCCGCACCAGGTTCATCGAGAACACGGCGCTGCCCGCTCCGATGATCGTCAACCTCACCGCTGTGCCCATGGCGTTCTCCCTTCGGGATGGGTGACCGGTCGCACGGCGGGGCAACCTACCACCGCCCGACCGCGCGCGTCAACCGTGCCGGCGGCGTCGGCTTGCTCCGAAGCGGGCGCTGGACTACGATATGCGGCTCGTCCGGTCCGGCGAGGAGCGCAACGGGGAGGCCAGGGGCATGGCAGCGCAGGAGACGCTGCTCATCACGCAGGCCGACGTGCGCAAGGCGCTCGACATCGCGCAGGCGGTGGCGGCCGTCGAGGATGCCTTCCGCGCCTACGGCGAGGGCCGGGCGCAGATGCCGGCCAAGCCCTACCTCCACTTCGACAAGGGCGACCTGCGCTCCATGCCCGGCTACCTGCCCGACCTCGGCTTGGCCGCCGTCAAGAACGTGAACGTCCACCCGCAGAACGCCGGCCTGCCCACCGTCATGGGCACCGTCACGGTGTTCGATCCCGAGACCGGCTTCGCGCTGGCCATCATGGACGGCACGTACCTGACCGCCATGCGTACGGGCGCGGCCGGGGGCGTCGCCGCGCGATACCTGGCGCGGCCGGACGCGGCGGTGGCATCGTTCATCGGGGCCGGCCGGCAGGCGGCCGCGCAACTGGCTGCCCTGATGACCACCATGCCCGCCATCGTCCGCGTGCTGGCCTGCGACCTGGACGCCTGCCGCGCCGAGCAGTTTGCGCAAGGCGCCGCCGAGACCTACGGCGTCGAGGCGTCCGCCTGTGCGCTCCGGGAGGCCGTGCGGCGGGCCGACGTCCTCACCACCGTCACGCCGGCGCGCAAGCCGTTCGTCATGCGCGCGGACGTGCAGCCTGGCACCCACATCAACGCCATCGGCGCCGACGCGCCCGGCAAGCAGGAGCTGGAGGTCGCCGTCCTGACGGCGGCCAGGGTGGTGGTGGACAGTTGGGACCAGGCCTCGCACGGCGGCGAGATCAACGTAGCGGTGAGGCAGGGCGCCATCACGCGCGAGAGCATCTACGGCGACATCGGCGAGGTGGTGAGCGGGCGCAAGCCCGGCCGCAAGGACGACGAGCAGATCACCGTCTTCGACTCGACCGGGCTGGCCATCCAGGACGTGGCCTGCGCAGCGCACGTCTACCGGCGCCTCACCGCCGATCCCGAAGCCGCCGCCGGGCTGCGCCGTGTGGACCTGCTGGGCGGCTGAGCCTGTCGCGACCGTCCGCTACGGGCCGATGCCCGGCTTCAGGTAGACGATCAGGGCGACGGCCGCCACCCAGAGCAGCACGTCGGCCATCAGCGGCTTGTCCGAGAGAAGCGTCTCCTCCGGGTCGCCCCCCGACGCTCGCTGGTGGACCAGGTAGAGGTAACGCAGTATCCCGTAGAGGACAAAGGGCACGGTGAAGATGAGGTTGGCCGTGCCGAACCTCTCGACCGTCTGCTCCGCCATCGTGTAGAGCGCGTAGGCGATGACGCTGGCCGCGGCGATGACGGAGATCATCTGGTCCAGCAGGTAGGTGGAGTAGTGGCCCAGCACGCTGCGGTGGTTGGGTGCGCCCCCCTCCAGCATCAGCAGCTCGTGCCGCCGCTTGCAGAGCCCCAGGAACAGCGCCAGCAGGATCGTGCAGATCAGCAGCCAGGGCGACACCACCACGCCGATCACCACGGCCCCGGCCACTACGCGCAGCACGAAGCCCAGGGCTATGGCGAAGACGTCCAGTATCACTACGTTCTTGAGCCACAGCGAGTAGGCGCCTTGCAGCACGAGGTAGGCGGCGCCGACCGCCAGCAAGCCCGCGCTCAGGT
>Ga0111189_1062_pt1 | contig 10258 bp, 6 predicted proteins | sample DeeMarSWOR324_28_FD_80357 | JGI IMG/M metagenome (GOLD analysis project Ga0111189, IMG submission 80357) | Planctomycetes bacterium SM23_32 | reverse complement strand
TTGGCTTGCGCCCCGCCGCGCAGCGACATGTGAGGCAGCACCTCCACCGCCCCCGCCACGTCCAGCAGCGTCGGGTCGGTGTAGACGTTCCCGCCGGGGCGGGCAAGCACGGTGAGGTCGAGGGACGAGTGCCGCAGCCTACTCTGCCGAAGTGGCCTTCGGCTACGAAGGCTGGATGGCGGCCTGAGCGGCCCGGGGGGGCGACACCGTTCCTGCTCAGGCCTTCGCCCGCCGAAGCGGGCTACGGCCCGCGAAGGAGGGTGGGCGCCGAAGGTGTGGCGTGGGGCGTAGAGGTCGCCCGTTTGTCTTGCTTGACAGCGGAACCCACGCGCAGTATGAGTTGGTCCGAATGGCGCCGTTTCCGGCATCGGTTCCGCCAGCGTGGAGGGAGTGACTGCCATGCGCATCTCCATCCGGACGCATTACACCGAGAGTGATGTCCGCCAGAGCACCATCGCCGACATGCGCGAGGCCGCCCGGGCGGGCTACGAGGCCCTGGAGCTTTGCGTTGTGGGGGGACCGCAAGGGCTGCGCGGGCCCTGCACCGACCTGACGTCGGCCGACGTGGACGCGATCATCGAGGCCGGCGAGGAGACGGGGGTGCCGGTCACGTCGCTCTCTTCCGACTGGGTCTGGCAATACGGGACGGCCGACCGCCCACTCTCGGACTGGGAAGAGGGCGTCGAGGGCCTGGCAAAGGACGCGGAACTGGCCCGGCAGATTGGAGCGTCCTACAGCCTGTGCCACCTGGCCGAGAGCCACGGCACGTGGGATGAGGCCAAGGACATCCTGGCGGCGGCCGGCGACGCGGCCGCGGAGCAGGGAGTGTGGTTTGGCTACGAGGCCAGTCTGTTCGTCCGCTGCGGCCTGGGCCAGTTCGATGACCTGCTGCGCATGCTCGACGAGCTGGACCATCCCGCGATGGGCGCCTACGACCACTGCTGGTATCCGGAGCGGGGCAGGCCGGCACACGTGCAGGTGGAGCAGATCGGCGAACGCCTCTATGGCTATCATTCTTCGCTGCTGACGCCTGAGACGACCGACTATGGGAAGTTGTTCGACGCCATGAAGCGCGTCGGCTACAAGGGCGACTGGGTCTTCGAGATCAGCTGGGAGCACGCCGAGGAGCAGTGCACGCTGCTGAAGGAGCTGATGAAGGCGGCCGAGTAACTCTCAAGGGCCGCGCACCACTGGCGGGAGGTGGCCGACATGGCAGGCGAGGTGAAGATCGGTCTGGTCGGGTGCGGGTCGGTCTCGCAGAGGGGCCTGCTGCCGCATCTGGTGATGGACGACCTGGCGGGCCGCTGCCGCCTGACGGCCGTTTGCGACAACGCCCCCGGCCGGGCCGAGGCCACCGCCGAGAGATTCGGCGTCCCGCAGGCCTTCGCCGACTATGACAGATTCCTCGCCGAGGCGGACGTCGAAGCGGTGACGCTGGCCACGCCCATCGGGCTGCACTTCGAGCAGGCCATGGCAGCCGTTGGCGTCGGCAAGCACGTCCACCTGAACAAGGCGATGACGGTTACCGTGCACGAGGCAGACCTGTTGATCGAGGCAGCGGGCGCGAAGGGCGTCAAGCTGGTGGCCTCGCCCGGGCAGATGCTTCGCCCTATGCTGCAAGCTGTGAGGGAGCGGCTGGAGGCGGGCGCGATCGGCCGGCACTACTTCGCCATCAACGGCATGAGCTTCCCAGGCCATGAGAATGAGGGCTTCCGCCAGGAAGGAGACGTCCTGACGGCGGTCGACCCGGAGTGGTACTACAAGCAGCCCGGTGGAGGTCCCATGCTCGACATGGGCGTCTACTGCCTGCACACGCTCACCGGCATACTGGGGCCGGCGGAGGCCGTGGTCGGCGTCTCGGGCATCGGCCTGCCGGAGAGGACGTTCATGGGCAAGACAGTGCAGGTCGAGGCCGACGACATGACCATCCTGACGATGGACTTCGGCGAGCGCGGTTTCGCTGTCGTCTACGCCGGTTTCACGGCCGGCTCCGACGCCGGCCGACTCCGCCTGCACGGCAGTGAGGGCACCATCGAGCTGGCCGACGGCAATGTCGTGGTCGGCGGGCAGAACGCCGCTGAGTTCCCGCCAACATGCGCCGAACGCCTGCCCGACCTGGTTGAGGGCGCACATCGGGAGGTCCCCGAGGCCCACGTATACGCCGACATTATCCACTTGGTGGACTGCGTGCGGGGGGACGGTGAGCCGGTCGTCTCGGCCGAACACGCGCGGCACGTCATCGAGATCATGGAGAGGGGCTACATCGCTGCGAGCACCGGCGGGCGCCAGGAGCTGACCACCACCTTCTGAGGCGGACGGCCACCCGCGCCGCCTGCCGGATGGCGCGGCAGGGACGGCCGGCGTGGCAAACTGCAGCAGGGGCTCCAGGGCGTCCAGGAAACGGCGGAGCAGGTCCTGGCTGAGGAAGTGCTCGTTGGGCCGGTTGGCGTGGGAGCGATAGGCCTTGGGCTGGCGGGCGTAGTAGTGGGTCAGCGTCAGGGAGTTCGGGGCGTTGACGCTGAAGAGGAAGTCATCGGGGGCGCTCTCGGCATAGGCCCTGACGGTGGCGGGGTCGGGGAGCCTGGGGCCGGGGGGAAAGAGGCTCCAGAACCACTGGTCCACCTCGACGGTGCCGAAGTGGCGGGCGTAGTCGGGCAGGTAGCCCAGGGGGCCGTAGTCGGTGTCGGGCCGGCAGATGAGTCCCTTCCACGAGTCGAACTTCCATGAGCACGTGCCGACCCGCAGGTGCTCACGGTAGGGCGCGGGGATGGCCAGGTTGAGTTCTGGCGTGCGACGCTGCTGTCGGTTGCACGGATTCCGGCGTCGGCTGTCTGTCTGGAGTCAGAACCGCCCGAACCGATAGCAGGTGTGGGGACCGCACCCGTCAAGAGGGGATGCTCCCGCGGCTCCCGGCGCCTCAAACTGCCGGCGACGCGCGCCAGACGGTGCGGATCCGGGTGGACATCAGCGGGTCGCGGCGTATAATCGGGGCGCATGGGCTCCGCAGCACGGGGGAGATGGGGTGAACAAGAAGCTGCGTCAGGAACTCCTTGGGATGGCGGAGCGCGACCAGGAGGCGCGGAGGGCCATCGCCCCCGACGGCGGCCCGGGCGCGGATCCCGATTCCGAGGAAGCCATGCGGATGTGCCAGGTGGACGACGTCAACACGGCCAGGATGAGGGAGATCATCGCAGAGCATGGCTGGCCGGGCCGGTCGCTGGTCGGCGAGGACGGGGCGGATGCTGCGTGGCTTCTTGTGCAGCATGCCGACGCCGAACGTGAGTTCCAGAAGCACTGCCTTGGCCTCATGACGGAGGCCGTCGGTGCGGGAGAGGCACGGGCCGACCTGCTCGCCTACCTCACGGACCGGGTCTTGGTCGGTGAAGGCGAGCTGCAGCGGTACGGCACCCAGCTGCATCGGGTGGACGGCAAATGGGCGCCGTTCGCGCTGGCAGACGAGGAGCAGGTCGACCAAAGGCGTGCCGCTGTGGGCCTCGGGCCACTGGCAGACTACGTGGCGGGAGCCAACGAAGGCCAGGCGTGATGGGCAGAGGGGCCTGGCGGCCGACCACACATGACCAGGCATCTCATGGCGGCTTGCGATCAGTGGAGCCTCGAGGACTTGGGAGGCCTTTGGTCGCGGGGCGCGCTCAAGCGCCGATAGGAGGAATGGGTAGGATGAAGAAGGCGACGCAGGCCGTCTTGATCGTCATTGGGTGCCAATTGGCAATTGTGGTCGCCGGGTGGCTAACCGGATCCGCAGCCATGCTTATCTGAAGGCGGCGTGGAGGCGTTACGAGGCGCTGAACGACATCGCTGCGCGGTGGGAGTCCAAGAATGCCGAGCTCGAGCGGGTGGGTGGTGTCAGGCACGAAGTCAGCGGTCGGTTCCCCTGACCATGCCGGCTCGCATGGGCCTGGTAGGGTACTGGAAAGAGGAAGTACGCATTGTCGTGACGTTCGTCGATCAGGGCGCGGACAGCACGAGCCCTGAAGAGCACCCAAGGCAGTTGAAGGCCACCGCTGTTGCACTGCGCGCCGGCAAGCCAAGGGCTGAAATAGGGGGCTATCCCCGGGCAAAGGTCTGGTTCGAAGCATCCCCCGGAATGCCCGAAGCTGAGGCGAGAAGCAGTTACCTCCAGGCACTGCATGCCGTCGGGCTTAGCTTGGATGAGTTCTTCGGCTTCCCTCTCGAAGAAAGCCCACGAAGACCGTGAGCGCCCGGAAACCGGCCCGCATCGGTGACTCCTGTCGGTTGTAGTGTCCTGGGCGTGATCCACTTGCTTGGGGAAAGGGCGATGAAAAGGTGGCTCTGGGTTAGCGCGGGCGGTGGCGGCGAGGTTGCCGCCATGGAGTTCCAGGGCTCGGGCGGCGTACTCCTCCCGGACCTCGCGGATCGGGCGGACTTCGTCGGCCGTCGAGGGCCATAGCCGCGCCTCCCCGCCCCCATCGCCGGCCGTCTCCACCAGCGGCCCGAGTCGGCGTTCCTCGTCCAGGACCTTTCCGATCGGCAGACGCAGGCAGAGCGACCGCTTCAGCACCTTGATGAGCTGCCGCACGTTGCCCGGCCAGTCGTAGCCCTCGAGCGCGTCCAGGTCCTCGGCCGACAGCTTCAGCTCCCGTCCGTCCGGCGAGAGAGCGACGAGGGGTGTGCCAAGTCGATAATCCTCTATTGACGGAGGGATCCCGCCCGGGGGCCCCCTGCGCCGTGAAGCGCTGAAACGGCCGAGAGCCGGACAGGGGGAGCGCAGCAGGCCTGGAAGGGGCTCAGGCCGGGAGCTCGGCGAAGGCGGAGGCTACGTTCTGGAGCCCGGCATCATCGTTCAGGCGGACGTTCCGCTCGAGAACGTGGTCGCAGCGATCGACGAGGCCATGGAGGGCCGGCCCTGACGGAGCCCGGGCGTTCGGCGGCGCTTCAGCCCCGGACTACACATCCGGCAACCCGAGTGTGGCCTGGAGCCTGCGACGCACCTGCCCGATCGTGTTGTGCAGCGACGCGTACGTGACCCCGTGGCGGCTGCAGAGCCCGAAGAGGCGGCGCGCCAGCGGCCGCATGCGTGCGGCCAGGTCCGGGCCAACGTCCTCAGCCGTCTCGGCATTCCAGACGGGCTCCAGAGCAGCCCGCACGGCGGCCATGGACGCCTTCTCAACACGCGTGCGCACCACGTCGCTCTCCGCAAGCGCCAGCGCCTCCGCGTAGGCGTCAAGCCCTTCGCGGGCCACGCGCTCGTCAATCCCATAGTCGGCCGCCCGGCCGAAGCAGTTGCAGTGCAGCCCCTTCGCTTCCGCGTTGTCATGCACCAACTCGATGAAGCGGCGGATGGGCGGCGCGGCCCCGGCGTAGTGGAGATCCACGAACTCATCCATCAGCCCCTGACCGCTGCGCGACGGGTCCCAGAGCAGGTTGGCGATGACGTAGTTGCGGAGGTCGCAGAGCTCTGCGCCAAGCACGTTGCCCTCAGGGCTGGCGATGGCGCTTGCCTCCCACGGGGTCAGCTGTGCCCAGCGCTCGTTGCCGGCTACCTGCACGAATAGCCCGCGCACGTTGTTCTGAACGAAGTACCGCACGTTCGACTCGATCACCCGCAGGTTCGGGCACGGCAGCAGGTAGTCGCTGAAGTTGGTGTTGTAGTGCCAGACGCGCAAGTCGTCACAGACCCGGCCCCACTCGGCCAGGTCGCGGCAGAACTCGACGTTCAGCGGGCACGCGGGGTCGTCAATGGGATGCATCACGCAGCACTCTATGCTGCACAGCTGAACCTGCACGTTGGGGCGGGGGCGGATCAGCTTCGGCGGCCTGCGCGTGCGCTGATATGCCAGCGTGCCGACCTTTACGTCCGGGTGATGCTGCGCCACCTCGTCCGCCACGGCATTCACAAAGGCCAGCACCGACCCCATTGCGCTGCCCTCGCGCTCATCAACAGCCCGGCAGGCATCACATTGGCAGTGCTTCGCGTTGTCGTTCTGACTGACAGACACGTTGCGCCGCGTCGGATCGGCCTCGATCTGCCCCAGTACCTTCTGGGTGATGATGCGCAGCACGTCCGGGTTGGCGAGGCAAGGCTGGGTGGTGGCGAAGTCGTTGGGGAAGGGGGCCAGGCGGCGACCAGAATGCAGCGCATAGTAGTCGGGGCGGTCAGTGCCGTAGACCCTCGAGGGCAGGTCGCGGTGGAATGTGTGGCTGATTAGGCCCATCGGCGTCCTGCCGCCCAGCCGGGGATCGTCCGTGACGGTGTTGATGCGCAGCCGCGTGGAGAATGCGGGCGCAACAACGTTCTCGCCGAAGTAGGGCCAACGGAACGACAACGGCGGACTGTAGGTGCGCTCAAGGGGAGCGATGATCTGCGAGTTCACCACCCGCTCAGCCTGCGGCGGCAGGTAGGTATGGTCCGCCGTCAGGAACCGCACGCCCAGGTAGTCCTCCAGGAACGTGTAGACTCCGTAGAGCGTCCCACGCGGCCGCCCGCCGCAGATGGCGATGCGCCCCTCGGCGACCGAGATGAAGAGTTCCTCCGGGCCGAACGCGGCCGCATCCCTGCCGGCGGCCTCGGGCCCGATCAGCACGTGCCCCGTGGAGGCCTGGGCAGAGCCCGGCAAGGGCAACCAGGTGCCTGTCGCACGGCCGAGGTACTCGCGGAACTCCTCGGCAGCGTAGCGTTCGGCTGGAGTGGCGTCGTCCCCCACCACGATGTCCCATCCGCGCATGGCACACAGATCGATCCCTCCGTGTTCCACAGCGAGGGCGCAACAGAGGACCGCCGCGAGCAGCAGTGCGAGCAGGAAGGTAACGCAGAGCATGGCCGACCGCTCCCGATGAAGCCGAGAAGCTGAAAACGGCGGATCTGGTGTGTTCCTGACAGGGCCAGCCAGGCAGAAGCGCTCAGGCGGCCCCGCTCGGCGTGGCGTCCACGTCCAGGTCTCCCAGGGCGAACTGAATGCCAGCGAGGAAGTGCCCGAGGATCCGACGGTCCCAGAAGAGCGCCGGGTTATGGCCGAGGGAGGAGTAGAACACCCGTCCCTCGCCGTGTTGCCGGATCCAACTCAGGGCGAAGTCCCCGTCGGCCAGGCGCTCCGGCAGGAAGTGCCGTGACGGATCCATGTCCGTCCTCTCGGTGTCGATGCTCAGGAGGACGCGCAGCCGGTCGCGGGAGTATGGGGCCTGGAACTGGAACACCTCGTCCTTGACCTCGAAGCTCTCGCGGCCGAAGGCCGCGTTGATCGGGCTGCCCGGGTCGTCCACCTTCAGCGTGATGGTCTCGTTCGGCTTCCACGGGTGGCCGCCGTTCTCGTAGGCGCCGAGCATCTCGCCGAACTCGGGGAACTGGTCGTACTGCGGGTACTGCACGAAGGTGGCTGCGGCGGCGTGGATGCCGACGAACCCCCCGCCTCCCGTGACGTAGTCCAGCAGCGATCTGCGCAGCTCAGGGTCATCGAACAGAACCCCGCAGGTGTTGTTGAAGCAGATGGCGTCGAACTGAGCGAGTCTCTCGGGTTCGAAGATCGAGACCTCGTTGCTGAAGACGGTCTCGTAGGCCCCCGTCCTGCGGCCCATCAGTTCGAGAGCGAGGTTGGCATAGCCGATCGCTCGGTGGCCTCTGCTCACCGTTCCGTCGCGCACGTTCAGCGTGACGACGAGCAGCGTGCGGACACGCCCAGGCACGGTCGGCGCCTGCTCGGGAACCGCGGCCTCGATCATCCGTCTCTCTTCGTCCGTTCCGTCGAATCCGTTGGTCCTGTGGGTCTCTGTCAACTCGGCCTCCGCCGCCTCTGTCTCTGGGGCGCCTCTTCAGGCCAGGCGAGGTTCCAGTGCCCGGCCCCGGCCGGGCCTCCGAACGTTGCTGCCAGTCCTATGCCAACCAGGGCGGCTCCGACGCTTGTTACAGGCTTCCTTCGACTGCGGTCCTCGTGGCAATCCGGTCGCGACATGCTCTCCCCCCTTCGCCGCCCATGGGGGGCCCCACCCGGAGCCTGTTGGTGGCCCGCCCGTACCCTTCGCTGCGAACATGCTACATCGGTGACGGCCAGTGTCAACCGGTGGGCGGCGAGTGCGCAGCCCTGCTCTCTGGCTGGACATTTGTGGCTGCCACGCTATAATCCTGGCCAAGGAGCGACCTCCAGCGGGGGATGGTGGTGTGGAGGAGCTAAAGACCAAGCGGGGGCGGCGGTTCCGCTTCAAGGGGAGGATGGGCGAGGAGTTCATCGTCTATCCCTCCGACAAGCGTAACGAGCCGCAGGACCGGTATGCCGTCTGCATTACGCCGTTCACGGTGGACCTTGTGCTTCAAGCCATCCGGAAGAAGCGCACCATCCTTGCCGGGGCGTCGCGGGACGCGCCGCCGGCCGGCTCACTTGGGGCGCTCGTCAAGGAACAGAAGCAGTCCCCTCAGCAGTTGAGTTACCTCATCCCGATTCTCGAGCACCTGGGGCACTGCCGGACGTCGTTCCGGGGTCGGGCTATCGTCGCGCACTCGGTGGACTGACGGGGCGTGCGGCAAGCCCCCTGCTGGTCCTGGCAGTTCGGAGCGCCTTGCCCAGTACCGCAGGGAGCGGGTGAGAGGCTACGGATGGACTCCCAACGGATCCGGGCAACCATCCGCAAGGGAGCGACACATGCGAATCGGCAGGTTCCGCAACCTATCTGCAAACCGCCATGCTCGCCATCACGGCCGCCTGGAGACGCGGGCGTGTCGCGGATTCCGTCATACGCTGCTTCTGGCCGTGGGCCTGCCTCTATGCCTGTTCCTGGCCGGGCGCGCCGCCGCCGCGGACGGAGACGGGAGGATCAAGGTGATCGAGTCAGCGCATCCCTACCGGTGGGACAACGTCGTGGTCGGCGGCGGGGGGTGGTTCACGTATCTCGCCCCGCATCCGAGCATTCCCGATCTCCTCTGGCTCGGCTCGGACGTGGCCGGGCCATGGAAGCGCGAGCCGGGCGACACGCGCTGGCATGCGCAGGCGTGGAACCATTGGTCGCCCCAGAACGCCAGCGGCGTCCTCGGTCTGGCGCTCGACCCGCGGGATGCTTTGACCGTGTACGTGGAGCGCGGCGATAACGGCGGCTCCATGGGGCCGCCGACGGGCGCGCTCAAAGGGCTGTATGTGACGCGCGACAAGCACTGGACGCTGGCGCTGAACAAGTTCGGCACCTCGAATGTGGGGCAGTCGCGAAAATGGGGGCCAAGCATTGCCGTCGACCCCAATCGGCCCGATGTGGTGTATTGGGGCACCTTCCGCGAGGGCATCTGGCGTTCCATGGACGCCGGCGAGACGTGGCAGCAGGTCATGGCGCCGCCCGCCCTGCCGGCCGGGCAGAAACCGGAAACGCTGGACCCCGGCGTGCGCTGCCTGGCGATCGCCCCCAGCTCGATAATCGAAGGGCGTTCGGCGATCGTGTATGCCGGCTTGACTTGCGGTCTTCCGGAACCCGACTCGCCGCGCGGCCTCTACCGCAGCACGGACGGCGGCGACTCGTTCCAGCGGGTTCCGGAGTTCAATGCGCTGCCCGGAAGCCCGAAGCAAATCCGCTTCATGTACTGCGGAACCGACGGCACGCTGTTCGTCAACCACGAACTGGGGCTCGCCCGGCTGGATAGGGACGGGCTGAAGGACATCACACCGCCGACGGCAACGTATTTCGACGAAGGAGGCATGGCGGTGAATCCCGCCAACCCGAAGGAAGTGGTACTGCTCGGGAAGACGAAGAGGAGAGGCGAGGGGGACCCCTGTCATTGCGCTGTGTTCCGCTCGCGCGACCGCGGCGAGACATGGGACTCGGTCGCCAACGACGACGGCCAGATCGTCGCCGAAGACCTTCCGCCGTGGATCATCGATTTCAACATGAGGATGAAGATGCCGGCCTCGGGCAGCTTCCTCGCCTTCGATCCGTTCCACGAGAATCGCGCGTACCTGCTGGACGCGTTCGGCGTCTTTCGGATTGACGATATCTGGGCGGACAAAGTGACATTGCACTCGATGTATGAAGGCGTGGACGATACGGTGACGATGACGCTCTGTACGCCGCCGCCCTCTGCCGACGGGAAGGCGCCGCCGCTGCTCACGGGACTGGCCGACGTCCGCGGCTTTCGCCACACGGACATTCATCAACCGCCGCTTCACATCATCGAGCCGACGGTCTACACCGAGTACGACTGGTGCACCGCCGTCACCGGCTTCGACTACTGCGAAGGCAATCCCTCGGTGATCATGTGCTGCAAGGCGGATGACCGGAAGAAACAGGGGAAGGTGCTGCTCTCCGAGGA
>Ga0111189_1046_pt1 | contig 10521 bp, 5 predicted proteins | sample DeeMarSWOR324_28_FD_80357 | JGI IMG/M metagenome (GOLD analysis project Ga0111189, IMG submission 80357) | Planctomycetes bacterium SM23_32 | reverse complement strand
CCCTGCTGGGCCGCCCTGACGTTGTGCAGTATCCGCTGGATGGCCTCGTCGCCGGTCCTCTCCGTCAGGCGTTTCTCCAGGACGGCGCGGACGTCCTCCGGGAAGCGCGCCCTGCCGGTGAGGATGTCAATGAGCACGGCCTCCCGCAGGTTGTTATAGCGCACCGTGCCGCGCAGGCTCTGCACGGCATCGGCGTTCCATTCGGCCACGCGCCCCTTGGCCTCGGCCTCGAAGACGGCCGCCTTGTCCTCCGCGTTGCAGCCGAGGGCGAAGAAGCCCTGCACCAGCAGCCCGGCCACGAGCGTCCTGGCCTGGCCGGTGGTCATGTCCCGGGAGTTCCACTTCATCCTGAACCTCCGGTATTCGTCGTAGGTCAGGCCGGCGGCCTCGTTCGGGAATTCCTTGATCAGGATGTTGAAGTACTCCATGGACTTCTTCACGTCGCCCATCAGGTAGAACTCGATGACACCCCGGCGCAGGAAGTTCCTGTAGGCGTCCCTGATGCCGGACTGGAAGCGTTCGGCGTGGCCCTCCATCGTCTGCTTGTAAAGCGGCAGCGTGGCGTCGGCGAACCGGTAGTCCGTGCCGACCTCCAGCATGAGACGGCCCTTGGTGTCGAACAGCAGCCGGCCATGGGCGACCAGGCTCTGCATCGAGGCGTAGATGACGCGTTGCAGGTTGATGCGGCGGAACTCGAAGAGCTTGTCCTCCTCGCGCCAGGGCTCCTTCTCGGTGTCCGCGAACTTGGGGACAATGCTGAACCTGCCGAACTTCTGCCACGTGCGGTCCTCGAGCTCGTCCAGCTTCTCAAGCCCCGCCGCCGCCCAGTAGATGGCGTGGGGGTAGGGAGTGCGCCAGTCGAAGGGGGCGGGCTCGCCCTTGTCGTTGGGGAACTGCTCGGCGACCGCCAGCATCTTCCTGGGGTCCAGCTTATACTCCTCCCGCAGGCGCCTGGCTCGGGCGTATACGGCGATCCGCTTCAGCGGCTCGATCGTGGGGACGCGGTTGAGCGCCTGGTAGACCGGCCCAGGCACCGAGGGCGTGATCTTGTACCACTCGAAGAAGCCGTCCACGATGTCGAAGCCGAGGGCCTTGCACTCGGTCCACAGGGCCTGCACTTGCGGGTCGCGCAGCAGCTCCTCCTTCGTCCGCGGGGCGGCGGCGTAGGCCTCCAGTATCTGGCGGTCACCCTCGCCCCCGAGCACCTCGTGCATCAGCAGGCCGAACCTCTGCTTGTAGAAGAAATGCGCCTGGTCGTCCTGCTCGCCGATCTTGTGGAAGTAGGTCCACGCCAGCCGCTCATAGAGCATCGAAGAGAACGGGTTCAGCGGTATGCCGTAGTCCCTGAGCAACTCGATGCCCGAGTGCACCCAGGTCCATCTGTCCGGCAGGTAGGAGAGCCGGCAGCTCACGTTGTAGGCCAGGTTCCACGACTGGATGTCCCACACCTCGGGGAAGCGCGGCGCCAGCTTGCAGGCCCAATCGGCGAGCTGAACCAGCTCGAAGTAGCGGTCGTGCTGCTTCAACGACTCCATCCGAATCCAGATCACGTCTATGATGAGGCCGCGCCCCCACCCCAGCATCTGCGTGGCCAGGGCCAGCTGCGGCGACAGGCCCTCGACCGGCTGGTTGCTGAGGTCGTACTCGCTCCTCATGTCCTGGAGGGGCCGAAGCGCCATGCCCGAGGCGAACAACAGCGCCACGGCAAGCGTCAGGAAGAACGCTCTCTTGGCTCGGCTGCTCATCTGGCCACGCCCCTCATCGCACGATCACCCGGGCCAGCTCCCTGCGGCTGTAGAAATACGCCCCGACCAGAAGGGCGAGGCCCCCCTTCACGAAGAGCATGACGGCTCCGGACGTGAGCACCAGTCGCCACGTCACCATCATGCCATCGCTCAACTGGCCAAGGGGGTTGTACTTGCCGAAATGCGGCATCACCGTCAGCACAGCGTGGCAGAAAGCCCGCCAGGCGCTCTTGAGCATGTCCCTCCACAGCGGCAGGGGCACCTCGTAGTTGGGGCTCAGGAAGGACACGAACCACGGCCCCACCAACCCGACAATGACGATGAACACCACCGTCAGGCTGGCCACGGGAAACGAGAACAACGAGCCGGCCATCAGCCCGAGCGCCGACAGGAGGCCCACGTAGCAGAAGAGCACGAGCAGGGCACGGTAGTAGTTGGGCAGGAACGGGCCCTGGCTCTGGAGCACCTCAACCAGGTTATCGGGATCGAAGACGGCGTCGCCGATGACGCTCAGGTTCTCGTAACTCAGCAGCAGTGTCCCGTCGTCGCCCACGAACTGGCCCGGCACGTCAATGCTGCGTCGGACCTGGCTGAACCAGCCCTCCGGCGGAGCCAGGACGGCGTGCACGACGACGGGCCGGCTCACCATCTTGCCGTCCTCATCCTTCACCTGCTTCCTCTGCAGGACGAGCCATCGCCCTCTGAGCGCCGCGTTGGGCCGGGTGCTGAACGCCTTGAACCGGACCTGGAGGTTGCCCTCCTGGTCAGGACGCAGCCCCCGGAACTCCCACCCACGCGCCCTGCCCAGCGGCACGGTCCATCTCTCCGCGATGAGCGCCTTGCGCAGGTCACGCGTCCTGCGGCGCCGCATCATAGGCTCCTTGGGCCACGTGCCGGTCTCCTGTTGCTCCTCGATCTCCCGGGCGACCTTCGCGTCCAGGTCGGGCGGCAGGACGGGGAGGAATTCGCGGCGAGCCACCAGCACCTGTTCCCAGAGCCGTCGGTGGTTGTCAAGGATGGCCGCCGCCTCCCGAGGCTGCAGATGGGCCACCTTGGGAGGGCGGGCCAGGTAGAGCACCACGCCCCCGACCGCCGCCGTCATGACGAACATGACGGAGCTGCACAGCACCACCGTGCCGAACCACTTGCCCAGCAGGAACTGCCACCGCCGCATGGGCTTGGTGTCGGTGATGTGGACCTGCTTGCTCTCTATCTCCGAGCAGATGCTGGCAGCCGACAGGAAGATGGCCACCAGCGAGAGCAGCACCATCGCCAGCACCAGCGAGTAGAGCAGCACTAGCTGCACCCGGCTCATCTGGCTCCCCTCGGTCTTGAGCACGAAGGGCAGCAGCAGCATCATCACGACAAAGAAGACCAGGAGCACCAGCACGATCTTGCGGTGCAGCGCCTCCACAATGAGCTTGCGTCCCGTCGCCCAAACGAACGGCCAATTGCGCCACAGCAGGAACGTAGCCAGCCCCACTCCCACAAGGCAGACGAGGAACCCGGCAGCCGGCCACGGGTCCTGGACCGTTGCCCGCCACAAGGTCGAAGGCCCGCTGATGAACCTGGCAGCCACTGCCCGGACCTCCAGAACCACCAGCACCAGCCCCGGCAGCAGCGCCAGCACCAGCAGCACGAGCATGGCCTCCGGCAGGCGGCGTATGCTCCAGCGCCAGGCGTTAAGCAGTGTCGTCTTCATCGGCTTCGTCGTCAGCGGGACCCTCGACGATCAGCTCCTGGAGCACGTCGTCGCGCGTGCTGGTCTCCGGGGCGGCTGGCGCCGCCTCGGCGGGCTGCTGCTCGGGCCTTCCGGCGGTCGAGCTGCGCACCAGGTCTTCCAGGAACTCCTTGTCCTGGCGCACCGGCAGGGCCTCGGCCGGCTGCTCCTCGGGTGCCGTCGGGGCCCAGGCCGCTTCCTCGGCGGCCTGAACCAGCTCGGCCAGCACCTGCTCGGCCTGCTCCTCGGCTCCGCCCAGGAAGGCGGCCGCCGCCGTCCCCGGCTCCGCTCCAGCCGTGACGAGCCTCTCGCGGCGGGCCTCCTCAACGACGCTCAGGAAGTAGTCCTCCAGCCGGCGGCTGGCGGCCGAGACCTCGACCGGGACGTCCGCAGGTGCGCTCTCGCGGATGATGTCCACGATCCTCTGCACGGCGCTGTCGGCCAGGTGGGGCGCCCTGATCTGCGTTACGTCGTCGGCCACCAGCAGGTCCTCGACCGGCCCGAGGGCGCGCTGCCTGCCGCCGTAGAGGATGCAGATGCGGTCGCAGACCTCCTCGACGTCCGCGAGCAGATGGCTGCACAGGAACACCGTCTTGCCCATGTCCTTCAGCGCGAGGACCAGGTCCTTGATCTCCCGGCTGCCGATGGGGTCCAGGCCGGTGGTCGGCTCGTCGAGGATGACCAGGTCCGGGTCGTTGATGAGCGACTGGGCCAGCCCGATGCGCCGCGCCATGCCCTTCGAGTACTGGCCTACCGGCCGCCTGCGCGCCCTCTGCAGGCCCACCATCTCGATAAGGGCGGCTGTGCGACTGCGCCTCTCGCGCGGCGCCAGGCGGAAGAGCCGCCCGAAGAAGTCCAGCGTCTCCTCCGCGTTCAGGTAGGCGTAGAGGTGCGATTCCTCCGGCATGTAGCCCACCCGCTTCTTCACCTCGATGTCGTGCGGGCTCCTGCCGAAGACCCGCACGGCCCCCTTGGTGGGGAACAGCAGGCCCAGCACGATGCGCACGGCCGTGGTCTTGCCCGAGCCGTTGGGCCCGAGCAGGCCGAACACCTCGCCACGGCGCACGTCGAAGTCCAGCGAGTCCAGGGCCTTCACGCTCTCGCGGCCCCAGAAGTCGCGGAAGACCTTGGTCAACTGGATGACTTCCAGCACAGCGTTGTCGGAAGATGGCATTATGACGTTCCTTAGGCGCCGGCCGCCTGCCGTGCGGCCTCCGGCAGTGCCTCGGCGTGGGGCGAGAGCTCCTCGCCGAAACGCACCAGCCTGGCGCTGTTGAAGATGACGATGAACGAACTGAGCACGTGCAGCACCGCGGCCACCACCGGGCCGATGTAGCCCAGGCCGCCCAGCAGCAGCCCGCCCACCACGAAGACGGCGCCGAACAAGATGTTCTGGATGATGACGTTGCGCAGCCGGCGCGAGAGCCGGACCAGGAACGGCAGCCGGCCCAGGTCGTCGCTCATCAGGGCGATGGAGGCGCTGTCAATCGCCACGTCGCTGCCGGCGGCGCCCATGGCGATGCCCAGGTCGCCGGCGGCCAGGGCGGGCGCGTCGTTGACGCCGTCGCCTACCACGGCCACCATGTGGCCCTCCTGGCGGAGCATCTCAACCAGGCGCAGCTTCTGCTCCGGCAGGCACTCGCCCTGCACGTCGGTGCAGCCCAACTCGCCGGCCACCCTCTTGGCCACGCTCCAGCGGTCGCCGGTGAGCATGGAGAGCCGGCTCACGCCGAGCTCCTTCAGCTCATCGGTGGCGCTGCGCGCCTCGGGTCGGGCCCGGTCCTCCAGGCCGATCCAGCCGATGCACTCGCCGTCCCGCGCCACGAAGAGCAGGCTCATGCCCTCCACGTCGGCCCCGCGGCCGATGGCCCTGGCGGGCGAGACGTCCACGCCGCGCTCCTCCAGGAACGTGTCGCGCCCCACCATGACCTGCATGCCGCCCACGTCGCCGGCCACGCCCCGGCCGGGCGTCTCGTGGAACGCCTCGACGTTCTGCAGGGGGATCTGGGCGCGGGCGGCCACCTTGCCCACGGCCACGGCGACGGGATGGCGGGAGTGCTGCTCGACGCTGGCCGCCGCAGTGAGCAGCTCGGCGGCGTCTACGCCCACCACCGGGGCCATGCGGGTGACGGTGAGCTGGCCGGTGGTCAGCGTGCCCGTCTTGTCGAAGACCACAGCCGAGATGTCGCCGGCGGCCTCGAGGTTGGCCACCTTCTTGATCAGTATGCCGAGCCGGGCGGCTGCCGACAGGCCGGCTACCATGGCCGTCGGCGTGGCCAGCACGAAGGCGCAGGGGCAGGCCACCACCAGCACCGTGATGACGCGCGTCAGGCGGAGCGAGCTCTCCAGTTCCTCGGTGAACACCCAGACGATGCCCGCCACCATCAGCACCACGGGCAGGTACCACTCGGCGTAGCGGTCAATGAGCTGCATCATGGGGCTCTTGGTGCTCTCGGCCTGCAGGATCAGCCTCTTCACCTTGCCGAGGGTCGTGTCCTCCCCCACGCGCGTCACCTCCACCTCCACGGCGCCCGTCATGTTGCTGGTGCCCGCGAACACGTCGTCGCCGACGCCCTTGTCCACCGGCATGGACTCGCCGGTGATGGTCGCCTCGTTGATGGCCGTCTCGCCGCTGACGATGCGGCCGTCGGCCGGTATGCGGTCGCCGGGGCGCACGCGGACGTGATCGCCCTTGTTGAGCTGCGAGACCGCCACGGTGCGGCCTGAGACCAGCTCCGCCGTCGGCGGCGTGAGCGTCATCAGCTTCTCGACCGACTCGCGCGCTCCCGCCGCCGTCTGCTGCTCGATCAGGGTGGCCAGCAGCATGAAGAAGGCCACGATGCCGGCCTCCTTGAAGTCCTGGAGCGCGAAGGCGGCCACCACGGCGATGGCCACCAGCACGGACATGTGCATGCGCCCGTGCCGGATGTCCTCCACGGCGCCCAGCACGATGGGGGCCACCAGTATCAGCGCGCCGACGAAGGCGCTGATCGCCCCGATGATGGGGTCGTCCTTGAAGAACACGTAATCGGCCAGGTAGGCGTTCACCACCAGCACGAAGCCCACGAAGGTGATGACGAGCCTGGTCTGGACCGTGCCGAAGTGCTTGTGCGAGACCGGGTGGTCGTGCGGCAGTTCCAACGCTGCTTCAGCCACTTTCCTCGTCTCCTGTTGCTCTACGACGTCTCTGGGGTCAACGGCGTCACGGTGCCGGGGGCGTCTCCGGCGTGACCACCTTCGGGGGGCGCGGCTTGCTGCCGAGGATCAGGCGCAGCTCCCGTTGGGCGCCCTGCGGCGTCTGGTAGAGAACGAACACGCCCTGTGCCTTGCGCAACGCGTCGGTGACAATGCGCTGGTAGAAGGTGTCGCGCAGGATGTCGGCCTCGGCAGCCGACCGCCCGTAAACGGGCAGCAGCTTCTGGAGGGCCTCGGCATCCGCCTGGGCCATGTTCACCAGCCTGTCCCTGTATCCCTGGGCCCCTGCCACGGCCTCGCTGGCCTTCCCGCGGGCGTCCTGCAGCAGAGCGTTGGCCTGCAGCTTGCCCTCCTCAACGAGCTGGTCCTTGCGGCTGCCGGCGTTCTGGGCCTCGTAGAAGGCGTCTCGCACTGCATAGGGTTCGGTCGGGTTCTTCTCTTTCTCGCCCTCGATGGCCTCCACGGCAATCAGCTCTATGCCCAGCGGCGCGCCCGCCTGACGCTCGAAGTCGGCCAGCCGCTCCGCCAACTCATCGGTGATGGCGCTGAAGAGCCCCTCACGCTTGAGCACGTCCATCACCTGCATCGAACTGACGACCTTCGTGGTCGCCGACAGCAGGAGCCGCCTGAGTATCTCCTCAACGTTCTCCTTGCCCACCGCAAACAGGTAGGACTGCGCCCCTTCGGCATCGCCCCGGGCCCGGTAGCGGACGTTGAGCCGCATGTGCACGATGTTGGCGTCGCCGGTCAGCAGGTATCCGTCCTCGCGCACGTCGAGGGACTGCTTCTTGGAGAGGACGGCCTTTCGCCAGTCGGTGTAGAATTCCTCGCCCGCCTCGAGCACCTGCTCGGCCGTGGAAACCGTCTGCACCTCCTCCCAGGGCCACTGGATGTGGATGGTGCCGGGCTTGAGGACCTTTTCGCCCCAGCTGGTGACCACGCGGCCGAAGCGCAGCTTGAAGCGGACCTCCTGCGGCTGGACGTAGAAGACGCCCTTGCCGAGGTACACGGCGAGCAGCACGATCATGCCCCACTTCAGCACCCGGAAGCTGCCCTTCAGCGCCCGGGCGAGCGCCTCGGTGCCGGCCTGCTCTGCCGTGGGCTCTTCGGGCGCCGCGGCCTCCTCCGGCTGGGCCGCCTCGGGCGCTTCGGCCTCGCCTCGCTCATGGTCGTGATCGCGCATCACTCGCGGACCTCCGCCGTCTCGGCCTCCGCGGACCCGGCCGTGGCCGGTGCCGCCAGGTCCAGCTCCGGGCTGACATGCTCGATGGCCTCTCGGTCAAGCGCGCCGGTTTCCAGGATGTGGAACGGGGGGCTCTTGGTGCTCAGCACGAAGGTGATGGGCTGATCGTTGCTGGCGGCGTTGTCGGCCATCCGTTTGAAGGCCTCCAGGTTGCGCAGGAAGATGGCCAGCTCGGGGTCCTTGGCGAAGGTCTCGTAGTGGCGGGCGGCCTCGGCCTCCCCTTCGGCCCTTATGCTGCGGGCCTGCGCCTCGGCCACGGCCAGGATCTCGTCCCGTTTGGCCTTGGCCTGGGCCTCGGTGGTGCGCTTGATCTTCTTGCCCTCCTCGATCAGCTTGTCCGCTTCGGTCCTGCGTTCCTGCTCCATGCGGGCGAAGACGGCCCGGGTGGCGTCCTCAGGCAGCGCTATCCACGAGATGCCCAGCGAACAGAGCCTTATGCCGTAGCCCTTCTCGGGGCTCTCGACGCTGGCCTTCACGCGCTCGTGGATCTGGCGCTCGATCTCGTCGAACTTCAGCTTCCCGGAGTCCGTGTTGACGATGTCGTCCAGGTTGTAGCGGCCGAAGATCTCAGGCGTCTCGCCCGAGATGATCTGCTTCAGGGCCGCTCTGGCCGTCTCGTCGTCGCCCTCCAGGGTCTTCTGGTAGCCGACGGGATCAACGACCCGCCAGGTGGCGTAGACGCGCGGGATGATCTGGTTCTCGTCGGGCAACTGGAGCTGGGTCAGCTTGCCGTCCACATAGCGCACCCTCTGGTCGAACTTCTCCACCTTGTCGAAGATGGGCAGCTTGAAGAACCAGCCGGCCCGCCTCTCCACCGGCACGCCAGCCAGCAGGGGGTCAGCCGGCTCGGCGGCCTCGCCCTGCACGGCCAGAAGGGGCGGCCTGATGACACGCTTGACCTTGCCGAACCGGTAGTGCGCAGCCACCTGGTCCACGCGGACGCTGTAGCAGACCAGATATCCCAACAGCATGGCAAAGATGAGAACAACCACGGTGACTGTGGGCCACTTGCGCTTCATCAGGGCGTCTCCTTCAGAGCTTCAAAGTCCTCCAACAGCTGCGTGCGGATCTTCTCCTGAAGGTCAATGATCTGCACCTCGTTCGCCGTCACCGGCACGACGTAGAGCTTCTGTTTCTCAAAGGCGTGCTCGATGGTGTCGAAGTAGGTGCGGAACAGGTAGACGCGAGGCGCCGCGCGGTAGGCGTCCAGTTGCGCCAGGAACTGCTCGGCCTCCGCCTTGGCGACCTTGCTCTCCCGGTAGGCGTAGCCCTCGGCTTCGCTGACCAGCTCCTCCCTGCGGCCCTCGGCGCCCTTGCGGGTCCTGATGCTGGTCTGCTCCCCCTGCTTGATGAGGGACTCTCTCTCCTCCAGGGCCGCCACGACGGCCTCGTAGGGCCGGGCCACCTCGGCCGGCGGGTGGACGGCGGGCATGGTGGCGTCCACCACCTCCAGTCCCAGGTCCGCCTCCTCGACGGCCTCGCGCATCATCCGCAGGAACTTGTCCGCCACGGGGCCCCGGTCCTCCGCCACCCAGCCAAGGAAGTCCTGGTTGGCGGCTATGCGGCAGAGCGCCCGGTAGGCGAGCTTCTCCACGTGCTCCATGACGTCGGCCTGGCGGTACTGGTAGGTGAACGCCGCGTTCTCGTCCAGTTCGCCGTTGGGTTTGCGCTTGACGCGGAGGTAGAAGGTGCACTCGAGCCGCGCCAGGTTCACACGGGGGGCCACGGGCCCGGCGCTCCCTTCCCCCTCAGGCGCCGGGGGCTCGGCTCCGACCTCCAACTCCGCCGTGCTCGGCACCAGGAAGCTGACCTCGTAGCCCTTCCTGGGGTCAATGTGCAGCTCGCGCCACAACACCACGTCCGCCTCGTCCATCACGTTCAGCATCTCGGTCCAGTGGGCCTGCCGCGCCTCCAGGACCTTGCCGACGGACATCTCGTGCACCTTGTAGGCGGGGACGTGACGGGCCACCGAGAAGGGCCAGGGGAGCTTCAGGTAGAGGCCCGGCGTGAAGACGGTGGCGCGGATGCCCTCCGCCGCGTCATTGGCCCGCAGGTAGGGCCGGCCAAGCCTTTCGATGAAGACGATCTCGTCCTGGTCCACCACCACCAGTGCCGTCAGCAGCCACAGGCTGATCAGCTGGACGAGCGCCAGGGGTATGATGGCCCGCTCCATGAAGCGGTAGAACCAGGTCTCCGAGACCTTGAAGCCGAACTGGTAGTCGAGCGTGGCGGCCACGGTCCGGAAGACGCCCTCCGGCTCGGCAAAGAGGCCCAGCAGCCGGCTGTCGTAGGGCGGCCGCGCCTCCTGGCCCTCAACGCGCGGTCGGTAGATGTCCAGCACCAGGTTGGCCAGCATCTCCAACGCCACCAGGCCCATCACGGCCGGGATGGCGAAGGTGACTACCCTCTCGCCCCATGTCACGTGGAAGTAGTACATCGCCATGGAAACGGCGATGAGGATGGCGGCGATAACGTTGCCCAGCACGTAGCCGCCGGCCGCCCGCAGCAGGCGGAAGCCGCGGTTCTGCGCCATGCCCGCGGCATACTTGCCTATCAGGAACCCCAGGAAGCTAATGAAGACCATCCCCACGCCCACGGCGCTCACGGCTCCACCTGCC
>Ga0111189_1045_pt1 | contig 10600 bp, 10 predicted proteins | sample DeeMarSWOR324_28_FD_80357 | JGI IMG/M metagenome (GOLD analysis project Ga0111189, IMG submission 80357) | Planctomycetes bacterium SM23_32 | reverse complement strand
CGAGGTGGGCCGCGTGTTCCGCAACGAAGGCATAGACAGCCGACACAGCCCCGAGTACACGTTGCTGGAGGCCTACGAGGCCTACGGCAGCTATGAGACGATGATGGAGCTGGCCGAAGGGCTGGTGGCGCACGCCGCGCAGCAGGTCTGCGGTTCGCTCGTGATTGCCTGCGGGGAGGAGGAGCTGGACCTGACTCCGCCGTGGCCGCGCCGGCCGTTCTGGGAGCTGCTGGAGGAGTTCGCCGGACTGGGCCGCGGCGATGAGGCCGCCATCCGCGCCATGGCCGAGCAGACCGGCGCCGAGGGCGCGCAGACGGCGCACCCCGACTACCTGGCCTATCACGTGTTCGAGAAGCTGGCGGAGTCCCGCCTGCGCGAGCCCACGTTTGTCGTGGACTACCCCCGGAGCATCTCGCCCCTGGCGAAGGCCACGCCTCATGATCCGGAGCTGGCGCAGCGCTTCGAGCTCTACATCGGTGGCATGGAGCTGGCGCCGGCCTACAGCGAGCTGAACGACCCGCAGGAGCAGGAGCGCCGGTTCCTGGAGCAGGTGGGGCGCGAGGAGGAACGCGAGCGCCTGGACGCCGACTTCCTTCGCGCGCTCGCCTACGGCATGCCTCCGGCCGGCGGCATCGGGCTCGGGGTTGACCGGCTGGTGATGCTGCTGACGGACAGGCAGTCCATCCGCGAGGTGATCCTGTTTCCGCTTCTTCGTCCCGAAGAGGACGGGTGAGTGAAGGCCCGGCAGGACATGGGAGACCGCACGGGGCGGGACGCCGGGGACCCGCGCTCGGTGGCCAGGCTGGCGCCCGGCGACGTGCGCGGTCCGGGCAATCGCTCGGCCGTCCTGCGCACGCTGCGCGGCCTGCGGGGCACGCTCGGCCCCTATGGCAGCGCCGTGGGCGCACGCAGGGCCCGATCCTCCGGCAACGCTATGGAGGCCGATGGACGCGGTTCTCCAGGCTGAGGGGCTGGTCAAGGACTACGCCGTCGGGCGGCAGACGCTGCGAGTGTTGCACGGCGTGAGCATGGAGGTGCGCCGCGGCGAGGTGCTCAGCGTGATGGGCCCCAGCGGGGCGGGCAAGAGCACGCTGCTGCACCTGCTCGGCCTGCTCGACACGCCGACCGAGGGGCGCGTGCTTTACGGCGAGGCGGACCTGGCGCGCCTGTCCGGCGCCGAACAGGCCCACTGGCGCAACCGGCTCTTCGGGTTCGTCTTCCAGTTCTACCACCTGCTGCCGGACTTCACGGCGCTGGAGAACGTGGCCATGCCGGCCCTGGTGGGCGCGGGCCTGTGGGGCTGGCGCGGCAGCCGCGCGGAGGGCCGCCGGCGGGCGCACGAAGTGCTGAAGCTGGTGGGGCTCGCCGGGCGCTCAGCGCACCGCCCCTCCCAGCTTTCGGGCGGCGAGAGGCAGCGGGTGGCCATCGCGCGGGCGCTCATCAACCAGCCCGAGGTGCTGCTCTGCGACGAGCCGACCGGCAACCTCGACACCGACACCGGACACAGCATCCTGGAGCTGCTCCGGGACATCCGCTCGCGCACCGGCTGCACCATGGTCATGGTGACCCACGACGAGCACGTGGCCGTCACGGGCGACCGCGTGATCCACCTGGTGGACGGCCGCGTCACCGACTGACGGCCCGCCGCAAAAGGGGGTTGCACGGGGGGCCGTTTCGGTATAGTCTACTGGCCGCTCGTTGCTGGGACGGGCGGTCCCGCCGCGCCTTGGGCGCCGCAGCTCCGCTTCGCCGAGCAGGCAAAGGAGGTCGAGTTGGGGCTGAAGGTCTACGTCAACGGTGAGCTTCACGAGAAGCAGGACGCTCGCATCTCCGTCTACGACCACGGGCTGCTCTACGGGGACGGCGTCTTCGAAGGCATCCGCGCCTACAACGGCAGGATCTTCCGCTGCAAGGAGCACATTGACCGCCTCTTCGCTTCGGCTCGGGCCATCGCGCTCACCATGCCGATGAGCAAACAGGAGGTGACCGAGGCCATCCGCTACACGCTGGACGCCAACGGGCTGAGCGACGCCTACATCCGCCTGGTGGTCACCCGGGGCGTCGGCACGCTGGGCCTGGACCCCTACAAGTGCCGCGATCCCCAGGTCATCATCATCACCGACAGCATAGCCCTCTACCCGCCGCAGTACTACGAGAACGGGCTGGAGCTGGTGACCGTCTCGACGGTGCGCAACCACCCCAACGCCATCAACCCGCGCATCAAGTCCCTGAACTACCTGAACAACATCCTGGCGAAGATCGAGTGCATCCAGGCCGGCCTGACCGAGGCCATCATGCTCAACAAGGAGGGCTACGTGGCCGAGTGCACCGGGGACAACATCTTCGTCGTCAAGGACGGGCGCCTGATGACCCCGCCGGTGCACGCGGGCATCCTGGAGGGCATCACGCGCCAGGTCGTCATGGAGCTGGCCGGGCAGGCCGGCATGGAGGCGCTCGAAAGGGACATGACCCGCTTCGACCTCTACGTGGCCGACGAGTGCTTCCTGACGGGCACCGCCGCCGAGATCATCCCCGTGGTGCGCATAGACAGCCGCCAGGTCGGCGACGGTCGGCCGGGCCCCGTCACGCTGAAGCTGCTGGAGATGTTCCGCAGTCAGACCACCAACAGCGCCGGCTGAGCCGCCCGCCGACGGCCGGCGACCCCCTGTTCGGGCCGAGAAGGAGTCGAGAGAGATGTTCCGCGCGTTCGAGGGAGGAGCCATCGGCGTTTCGGTGAGTTACGAAGAGGCCGTCGAGCTGGCCGCGCACTTCGCCTTCGAGGGCATCTGCCTGAACGTGGCCTACGCCATGGAGAACGGCCCCGAGACGGTGGTGCAGATGCTGGACGAGCGGGGCCTCCAGTCCGGCGGATGGGGTCTGCCCGTCTCCCTGCTGGCCCCCGACACGGAGTTCGAGCAGCAGGTGACGGCGCTGGCGCAGGTGGCCGAGTGCTGCGCGCGCGTCGGCGACCTGCGGACGTTCACGTGGCTCTCGCCCGCCTCGAACGAGAAGCCGTTCGACGAGATGTTCGCTTTCATCCGCGGGCGGCTGGCGAGGGTGGCCTCCGTCCTGGCGGACCACGACGTGCGGCTCGGACTCGAGTTCATCGGGCCGGCCACGCTGCGGGCCGGGCGCAAGCACGAGTTCATCCACACCATGGACGGCATGCTGGAGCTGTGCCGGGCCGTAGGGACCGGCAACGTGGGCCTGCTGCTGGACTGCTGGCATCTCTACACCAGCGGCGGCCAGATGGACGACGTCCTTGAGCTGGGAGACGAGCACGTGGTGCAGGTGCACGTCAACGACGCCCCCGAGGGCGTTCCGCTCGACGAGCAGGTGGACAACGTGCGCCGCCTGCCGGGCGAGACAGGGGTCATTGACGTGCCCCGGTTCCTGCGCAACCTCGACCGGATCGGCTACAGCGGCCCGGTCGTCGTAGAGCCCTTCAGCGAGCGCGTCCGCCAGATGGAGAACCAGGAGGCCGTCCGCGTCACCAAGGAGGCTCTCGACGCTGTGTGGCCGCAGTAGGTCCCGCGCCTCTGCCCCGACCCGAGCCGCACACGGAGGGCGACCATGCCCGCACCGACGCACCAGAGGAGCTTCGTCCTGACCGTAGCGGAATCGAAGCGCCTCATCGCCCGCGCGCTCAAGCGCCACGCTCTCGTGATGAAGGCCCTTAACCAAGGCATCGTGGCCGTCGCGAAGGGCACGACCAACGCCTACGTGGCGGAGGAACTGTCCGGCGAGGCCATCCACAAACCCCACTACTGCATGGGCGTCACAAAGCCCGCCCGCGCCGCCGACGACGCCGAGACCGCCAACCAGCTCCCCGACCTCGTCCTGCGGCACGGCGAGAGACAGCATGGCGTCTCCGTGCTGGACATCCTGTCGGAGATGGGGCCGGGGGACGTCTTCGTCAAGGGCGCCAACGCCATCAACTACGACAAACGCCAGGCCGCCATCCTCGTGGGCCATCCCACGGGCGGCACGATGGGAGCCGCGCTCGGAACCCTGGTCGCGCGGCGCGCCGCGCTGCTGATCCCCGTTGGGCTGGAGAAGAACGTGCCCGGCGACCTCCACGAAGCCTGCCGCCGCATGGCCGCCGTCGGCCCGAGCGGCGAGGGGCCCATGCTCTGGCCGATAGACGGGGAGATATTCACCGAGATCGAGGCGGTGCAGTTGCTCAGCGGCGGGCAGGCCGCCCTCATCGGCGCGGGCGGCATCGCGGGCGCCGAGGGCAGTGTGCGCCTGTCCGTCTGGGGCACGCCCAATCAGGTGGACCGGGCCCGAGGGGCGGTCCAAGACATCCTGGGCGAGCCGCCGTTCATCGTCTCATAGCCGGGCCCGGCGCCCGGAGCGCGTGCGCCGCCGGGCCGCCCCAGAACGGGAGACCTGCGCCCATGAACCCGACCTCCATCACCCGAACGCTGGCCGCCGCAGCAGTGGCGGCCCTCGGCCTGCTGCTGATGGCGCCCGAGGCACGCGCAGAGCGCACGGAAACGCCGCAGCAGCCGGCCAGCGACCTCGCAAGCTCCCTGGCGCTGGTGACGCGGCTGGTGGCCTACCCCGAGGAAGCGCTCGACGACGCGCCGGCGCTCGCCCGGAGCCTGCCGGCGCTCTCCGAGGAACAGCAGGCTGCCCTCAAGGAGCTGGCGCAGGACTACGCCGGCGAAAGGCGGGGCCTGCTGGCCGACCTGAACCGGCAGTACGCAGCCAGGGCGCAGCAGGTCCTCACCAAGGAACAGGCGGAGGTCTATGCCGGCGCCATCGCTGCTCTTCAGGACCTCGTGCGCCGGACGCAGGCCGCCCGCCGCGCCGTCGCCGAGGCGGTGGGCGAGGAGGCCCCCCTGCCCGCCTCGCCCGGCGGCCTCCTGCTGAGCGTGGCCGACGCCTCCGAGCTGATGGGCCTGGACGAGGCGCGCAGGGCCGAGATCCGCCGCCTCCGCGACGCCATGCACAGCTCCCTGCACGACGCGCTCCAGGACGGATTCCAGACCGAGGTCTGGGAGGACCTGGACGCCTGGCGCCAGCGCCGCGAGCAGGTGCGTCGGGCCCAGGAGCAGGCGCGGGCCGAGTTCGAGACAGCCCGCAATGCCCTGCTCTCCGCCGAGGAGCGCGAGCGCCTGGGCCGCATCGAGGCCGCGCTGGCCGACTACTACGACGCCGTCCGCCAGGCGCGCCACGAGGCTACCACGGCCCTGATCGGGCTGCTGGAGCCGTCGCGGCCCGCGCCGGAGGCGGCCGAATGGGGCCGCGTCGGCCGGGGCGCCGGAGGCTTTACTCCGCCGGATGCGTCCGGTAGAATACCGCGCGACGCACCTTGAGCCGGCCAAAGCGGGAGAGGACACGATGTCTGAGACGAGGACACCTGCCGAACTCCCCCCATTCCCGGGCAAGCCCATCAGGGACCTGCCCATCCCCAACGGACTGGTGTGGAAGGACGACGAGTTCGGCAACGCCGTCCTGACCGAGTACAACGACAGGGTCCGGCTGGACTTCGACGAGAACCCGTTCCTGAAGGCCTTCAAGATGGCCGGGGGCGTGGTGCACGGGTCGAACCCGTTCGGCGTCGTGCTGCTGGACATGATCGTGCGCCCGCATCTGCGCGTCGCCACGCTGCCGGACCTCCAGGTGATCCTGGACGCCAGGGGCAAGGCAGCCGACCTGCCGCAGATACGCGGCGGCTACAAGGACGCCGCTTTCGCCCTGCGCAGCGTCAAGGAGCCCAACAGCTACCTGGCCGAGCGCCTCGGCGAGCAGCTTGATACCAAGATGCCCTGGCCGGCCGTCATCTACCTGTCCGGGCTCCAGCTCGTCAAGGACTCCGAGAGCCCCTGCGGCCTGACGTTCAAGTTCACCTTCTACACACACGCCTTCCACGCACCGATACTCAGCGAGAGCTCGGACCACTTCTACAACGCAAAGGTGGACCGCACCACGGGCCTGCCCACCGAGTTGGGCGGCACGGGCCGCTACTTCTACAGCACCGAAGAGGGCCTCTCCCGCATCTACCTGGGCAGGGGCTCGTCCATTGACACGATCTGGGACGAGCTGTCCAACTCCCAGGCGGACGGCCGGGTCGTGTTCGTTGACAACTCGCTGCCCCCCGAAAGGGTGGCCGAGTACCTCAAACGGCTCGACCACGCCGGGCGCCTGCTCCAGTACTGACCTCCTCGCGGCGCGCCCTACTCGATCAACTCAGGCCCCTCACGCGGCAGCCCCATCGGCACCGTCGCCCCCTCCCCGGCGAACAGCGCCGCGTGCAGCAGCACGCCCCGGTGGACCAGCCCGCCCCCGCTGACGTCCGCCCCTTCGACGACGATGCGCCACCCCAGCCCCGGCGTCTCCTGCCGGGCATGGTGTGCGCGCACCGCCCGGCCCAGGAATCGCTCCGCCTCCCGCAGAGAGAGCCGAGGCGGGACCACGCGCTCACGTGCGCGCGGAGCGTGCCGCACGGCCACCCAGTCCACGACATACGACTCGAGCAGCCGGCGTCGGTGCTTGCGGAACACAACCGGGTTGCAGAAGATGTCGGCACCCACGATGCGTCCGTGCTGGGCCACCACCATTCCCACGGTGTCCGGTCGCCAGCAGTCGGCAAAGGCCTCGGCGTAGTCCTCCACCTCGGCCCGCACCCTGACGGAGGCCTGGACGTCTTGCAGGTCGCCGGTCGCGGAAATGATGTTAAGCCTTGTCTGATAAGCAGTTACTTCATGCCATACCTCTTGCTGAGGGGCGCCGGTCTGGGCCCCGGCCCGCACCTTGAGCGCAGCCACCGACGATGCATCTGCAAAGCCGGCGTCCCGCCCGCTCCAGCGCCGCTGCTCAACGCAGAGCACGGGCAGCGTCACCCAGCCGCTGTCGGCGGGCAGCAGCACGTCCTCCCGCAGCACGCGGTTCTGCTTGCCGCCCAGCAGCACCTGGCCCGCCAGCAGCAGCACCTCGCGGCTGCCCTCGTTGCGCGCCGCCAGGGCTGGCACTTCGCCGCCGCCCTTCTCCCTGATGGTCAGGTCGCCCTTCTTCAGCGCCTCGGCTGCGGAGACGTAGTCGGCCTCGTCCTCGACGGCCGACGTCTCGAGCGTGAAGACGGTGAGCCCCTTGTGAGCCTGGCCGGCGCGCACGGTGATCCGCCGGATCGCCCGCGTGAGCGCGTCGTCGCCAGCGGGCGGCGGGACGGGCCGCGGTGGCATCGGGCGCACGATGGGGGGCGCGGCCTGTTGGGCCTCCTCCCCCTCTCCTTCCAGGTAGGCGGCATAGCCGGCACCTACCAGGCCACACAGCGCCGCCGCAGCTAAGACCCATCGCATCATGGCTCCGCTCCTTCAGTCGCCGAAGAAGGCGCGAATCTCGCCCGCCGTCGTCTCCTCCTGGCCCTCGTCGGAGACCACCAGCGCCTTGCCATCCACCACGATCACGACCGATTCGCCGAGCGTGAGGGCCTCGCGCAGCTCGGGCAGGGCGTCCCAGAGCGCGAAGTAGGCGTCACTGCCCCACTTGATCTGGAGCAACTCCATCTCCTCGGTGAACGCCGTGTCCACGTAGGCGCCGCCGACCAGCGCGAACGTCCTGCCGGCCGCGCGCCGCACGGTGGCCTGGAGCAGGCCGGCGTCGGCGGCTACGGCCTCCGCCTCTTTCAGGCGGCGCACGCTCCCCCTGAGGGTGATGGCCTTCCGCCCACCGCCGGCCGGCGCTTCCATGGCACCGGCCATCGTGCTGAAGAGCGTCTGCTGCTCGGCCAGGTCGGCGCGGGCCGCCGCGCGCGCGGCTTCCACAGCCGGCTCGGCCGGCGTGCGGGCGCGCACGACGCCCTCCCTGCGCAGCCTGGCCAGCGCCTCACCGCGCACGATGCCGTGCCGGCGATAGGCCTCTTCGTCCTCCAACACCAGGTACGACGTGTATGGCGTGGCGATGCCATACTCCTTGCTCAGGCGCACCACCTCGTCGGTCAGCTCCTGCTGCTCGCCGTGCAGGCGGATCTGGTCGAGCAGGTAGCCGATCTTGCGCCGCGCCCAGAGCTGCGGCAGGAAGTCGTTGGCAGCGCTGCTCTTAGGGAAACGTGCGTCGTAGGCGAACCGGCGCCTTCCGCCCTTGCCGCCCCCGTTCGCCACCCGGCCCGTCAGCTCCACCGCCACGTCGCCGCTGCCGCTGTAGCGGCCGAAGGCGACCACCTGGCTGCCACGGAACAGGTCCGGCACGCGCTGCGGGCAGACGTCGGCGACCCTGACGTCGCCGTAGGCGATCCGCAGGTCCGAGAGCACGGGATTGCTGAGCTTGCGGAACAGGCCGCTTATCCTGGCTTCGATCTCGCGGCCCGGTGCCACGTACTCGCTGTAGCCGCGCGTCATCTCCGCGATGCGGTCCAGCAGCAGCACGTTCAGGTCCTCCGCTATGCCGAAGGTGAAGACGCGCACGTTCCGGCGGTTGGCCTCCTCGACCTTGCTCACGATCTCGTCCGGCTTGTCCACGCCCACGGTCGGCTTGCCGTCCGTGGCGAGCAGCACAAGGTAGGGCCGCTCGCTGTCGGGCGCCATCTCCAGCGCCTTCAGCACCGCCCCGCACAGGTCCGTGCCGCCCCGCGCCTCCAAGCCCTCGACGTGCGCGACGGCCTCGTCCACGGCCTCCGGCGTGGCTTGCGTCAGGCCCTCGCCGAACACCTCCACGCCCGTGCTGAAAGTGACCACGGCGAACCGATCCCCGGCGTTCAGGGCGCGCAGACAGAACTTGACCGCCTCCCGCGCGCTGCCGATCCGGTCCCGCTCCCCCATGCTCCCGCTGGTGTCAATGACCAGGCACACGTCCTTGGGCATCACGTCCCGCTGCTCCACCTCCACGCGCGGCGAGATCATCACCGCGAAGTAGCCGTCCTCGCCTTCGCGGCGGTGGGTGAGCAGATTCAGCCCGAAGTCCTCCCGGCTCACCGTGTAGAAGAGCGTGAAGTCGGTGTCCAGGCACACGCCCGACTGCTCGAAGCCGGCGATCGCGTGGTGGTCGTCCTTGCGGGTGACCCCCACGTCGTGCGTCGGCGAGTAGACGCTCTTGATGGGCTGCTGACTGGCGATCTCCACGCCCACCGTGTGGTCCTCCAGCACGCGCGAGGCCCGATGCCCGGTCTTCAGGGGGAAGGTGTACTCGTAAACGCCGCTCTCGAACGGCAGCGCGTGCGCGTAGGAGACCGCCACCTCCGTGACGCTGTTCGGCTCGATGGGGAAGACCTTCATGCGCAGGAGGCCGGAGTCCAGGTACTCCAGCAGGCCGGGGTCGCGCAGGCGCCGCACGATGTCCTGGTAGATGCTGCGGGCGCGCTCGGCCTCGACTACCTCGCCGCTCTGGCGCTTGCCGTTGATGAACATGGCGAAGTCCGTCAGCGCCGCGTCCCGCGGCAGGGGGAAGATGTAAGTGGCTTCCAGCCGCCGGTTTGTGCTGTTCAGGAACTCCTGGCTCACGCGCGTCTTCGCCACGCCGCCCTCCACGCGCACATCCACCCGATGGCTCTTGATGGCCAGCGGCGGCAGCTCCTTTTCCTCCGGCACCAGTATGCCGGTCGCCCCGGCCGTCCGGCAGAGGGCCAGCCCCGTCAGCAGCGCCAACGCGATGGCAATCCTCCCCTTCATCTCTCGCCTCCGCTCTCGCAGCAGCTCCATCCGTTCGGGTCCTTGCCCCATTAGACGGGCTCGGCCCGGCAAGGTTCCCGGCGGGACGGCGAGGTCAGCGGGCGCGGCGGATGAGCTGCCGGGCCTTGCAGACCATGCCCTCGACAATCAGCTCGCAGGCCTCGCGACCCAGCTCGACCGACGCCGTGCCGCGCGGGTCCTCGCCGCCCACGCCGATGAGCGGCTCGTCCTCCCGACCCAGGAACACGCTCATGTCCACGCAGTCGGGTCGCAGGTACCACAGGTAGGAGGTCTCCCATTTGGCCGCGTGGTCGCCGCCGACCTTCCCCGTCCTGCGCGGGTAGTGGAACTCGATGCCGGCGAAGGCCCGCGTGTCCGGGAATTCCCTGTTGAACTGCTCGACGGCCGGCTGCGCCCAGCCGTGCAGGGGATAGTGGCCGCAGAGCAGGCAGACGGCCTTCATCTCCAGCGTGTTCATCTGCACCAGCAGGTGGCGGATGAGGCGGCCGTAGAACTCGGCCTGCTCGTCGGCCGAGGGGCCGTAATAGCCGGGCGCGAACTTGCGCTTCTTGAAGCGCATCTTGCGGCGGATGCGGCCGTCCGCGTCGTGGTCGGCCTCCATCAGATGCAGCACGCGGGGCTCGCCGTACCAGAGCGTCGGGAAGGCGAACCCTCCCGAGCGCGCCGCCGCCATCTCGCAGAGCTTCTCCGCCTTGAGCGCGTCGTTGCCGACGGCCAGGTGCTCGCCGTGCCATTCCAGCCCGCCCAGGCCTATGAAAGCGGCGGGGAACCGCTTGCGCCGCGCCACGATCTCGTGGGGCAGCATCTCCTCGTAGCGCACCTTCTCCATCTGCCTGCCTCCTCATCACTTAGGAACTCCGAGGGAACCGGCTGACCGCCGCGCGCGCCGCCGGCTGCCGCGCGGTGCGTGACGGCCGCCACCCTACGCCCGCCGGGCGCCCATGTAAAGCGCAGCGGCGGCCGGCTTG
>Ga0111189_1116_pt1 | contig 10602 bp, 11 predicted proteins | sample DeeMarSWOR324_28_FD_80357 | JGI IMG/M metagenome (GOLD analysis project Ga0111189, IMG submission 80357) | Planctomycetes bacterium SM23_32 | reverse complement strand
CAACCCGAGCCACGAGGCCATCCTGTCCCTGGAGCCGGACCTCCTCGTCGCCCAGGGCGAGGCCGGCGACCTGACCAGGTTCGCGCGCGACAACGGCATAGAGCTGCTGTCGCTGGACCTGACCGACCTGGAGTCCATCTTCCGCGAGACGGCAAGGGTGGGCCGCGTGCTGGGACTGACTGCGGAGGCCGAGCGCGTCTGCGGCGAGCTCCGCGCGCGGCTGGATGCGGTCCGCCAGCGAGCGGCCACAAGGCCGCCTGTGCGCGTGCTCCTGGTGACGGGGCGGGAGCCGAACGCACTCAGAAGCATCGCGACGGCGGGCGCCGGGACCTTCCTGCACGACGCCATCGAGGTGGCGGGCGGCCGCAACGTCTTTGCCGACCTGCCTTCGGCCTATGGCGTGGTCAACATGGAGACGCTGATCGAGCGCGCCCCCGAGGTCGTGGTGGAGCTGCACGGCGAAGGCGGCGACGCCGAGGCCCTTCAGCGCGAGGTCAGGGAGTTGTGGGACGGTCTGCGCACGCTGCCGGCCGTCCGGCAGGGGCGCGTCTACGCCGTGGCGGCGACGTATGCGCTGATCCCCGGGCCGCGCGTTGTGTTGCTGGCTGAGCGGCTGGCGGACCTGCTCCACGGCGAGGGCGGCCGATGAGCGAGGCCCTGCTCAGCGCGCGCGACTGCTGCTTCAGCTACGGGGAGGGCGCTTTCGGCCTGGCCGGCGTCTCACTGGACGTGGGCGCCGGTGAGGTGCTGGGCATCGTGGGGCCGAACGGGTCCGGCAAGAGCACGCTGCTGCGCCTGATGGCCGGCTTGCTGCGGCCGAGCAGCGGGGGGGTGAGGATGGGGGGGGCCGAGGTGGGGTCCCTGTCGCGCCGTGCGCTCGCCCGGCGGGTGGCCTTCCTGCCACAGCAGGCTGAGGCCTCGTTCCGGTTCCGCGTGTGCGAGGTGGTGGCCATGGGGCGGTTCCCTCACCTGGGGACGTTCGGCTTCCTGGGAGCGCGGGACGTCGAGATCGTGGACCGGGCGATGCAGGAGACGGCCTGCAGCGCTCTGGCCGATCGCGACTTCTCCACGCTGTCCGGCGGCGAGAAGCAGCGCGTCCTCATCGCCGCCATTCTGGCCCAGGAGCCGAGGGCGATGCTGCTGGACGAGCCGACGGCCGCCCTCGACATCCACCATCGCTCCGACGTGCTCGACCTGCTCTGGCGGCTGTCCCGCAAGCAGATCGGCGTCGTGGTGGTGACGCACGACCTGAACGCGGCCGGCCAGTTCTGTGACCGGCTGGTCCTGCTCGCCGATGGTCGGGTCGCCCGGGCTGGAGGGCCGGCCGACGTGCTGGAGGCGCAGCTGCTGTCCGAGGTCTACGGGGCGGAGGCGCGGGTGTTTCCCAACCCCGTCACGGGCACGCCGCTCGTGATCGTCCCGGGGGAGGCGGCGCACGATGCGGGCTAAAGGGCACCTGAGCCTGGGACGGCTCGCCGTGGCTGTGGCCGCGGCGCTGTCGGTGTGGCTGGCGGCCGGGGCCGTGTGCCTGCTGTTTGGGCAGGTGCGGGTAACGCCGGCGCAAGTGGTGAACGGCATGCTGGGCCGCGCGAGCGATCCGCTGCACGCCAACATCCTGCTGATGGAACGGACCCCTCGCGTGCTGCTCGCGTTGGTCGTGGGGGGCGGACTGGCGCTCACGGGCGCGGTCTTCCAGGCCCTGCTGCGCAATCCGCTGGCCACGCCCCACACGCTCGGCGTCTCGGCGGGCGGCGCGCTGGGGGCCGCAGCCGCCATCGCGCTCTCGCTGCCGGGGCTCAACGTCGGCCCGTTCACGCCGGTGCAGTTCTACGCGCTGCTGGGGGCGCTGCTGAATGTGGGCATCATCTACGCGCTGGCCCGCCGGCGCGTCTACTCCCCGCTCAAGCTCCTGCTGGCGGGCGTGACGCTGGGCCTGATATGTTCGGCGCTCATCATGTTTGTGCGTTTCGTCGCCGACCCCCACAAGCTGGTCGCCGTGGACCGGTGGTTGATGGGCGGCCTGGACGTGCACGGCTATCGCAGCCTGGCCGCCGTGTTGCCGCTGCTGCTGCCCGCGCTCCTCGTGCTGCTGATGCAGGCCAACGCCATGAACCAGCTCAGCCTGGGCGAGGAGATGGCGGCCGGCAGGGGCGTGGACGTGGCGCGCGCGCAGCGCGAGGCCTTCCTGGCGGGCTCGGTGCTGACGGCCGGGGTCGTGTCGGTGGCCGGGCCGATCGGCTTCGTGGGACTGATCGTGCCGCACGTGCTGCGCGGCCTTTTCGGGCCGGACCACCGGCTGCTGCTGCCGCTGTGCTTCTTCGGGGGCGGGGCTTTCCTGGCGGTGGCCGACACGGTGGCGCGTTCCACGTTCGCGCCGTCAGAGCTGCCCGTCGGCGTGCTCACGGCCATGCTCGGGGGGCCGTTCTTCCTGGTGCTGCTGATGACCAGGATGCGGTGAGGCGCGCCGGCGGGCCCGCGACGCCTGGAAGGGATCGGATACTGCCCTTGACAAATCCAGCGCCGCCGTTAGACTGCAAGTGAGCCGACCGGTTGGGGATGCGGGGTCATGGGGGCCGGCGTTCCCGCGGAGCGGCGGGACGCAACCGGGACGCAACTCGTGCCCGCACCAGCCGGCAGGCAGGGCCATCTTCGTGCGCGCGGCGCGGCCCGTTCGGCCGCTCCGGCGGGGGAAGACGCGAGATGGTGCTCGACCTGGCATCGCGTTATGCGAAAGCCGCATTTGCCCGGGGTGTGCGCCGCATCCTGGCCGACTCCTCGCCGCGCTCGCTCGTGCGCATCTGGTCGCTGCTGGAGAAGGTGGCCAGCACGCCCTTCGACCGGCTCCAGGCGCGGCGATTCCGCCGGCTCGTAGAGCAGGGGCACCCCTTCGGCGCGTGGCTGGGACGCGTCTGCCGGGAGCTGAACCCGCGCGCCGCCGAGTGCCTGATCCGCAACCTCTACGGCAACGCGTGGTTCCTGGGCCGGGCGACGCGGCGCCGCTTCGAGAGCGCCCACGCATTCCGGCCGCCGGACATCATCGTCTTCGACGTGACGGCGCGCTGCAACCTGAGGTGCGAGGGCTGCTGGGCGGCCATGTACGGGCGCAACGAGGACCTGCCCCGCGGCCTGCTGGAACGGGCCCTCGACGAGGCGGAGCGCGAGATGGGCGTCCACTTCTTCGTCTTCAGCGGCGGGGAGCCGTTCCTGCGTCCCGACCTTTGCGATATCTTCTGCGCCCACCCGGACTCTCAGTTCCAGATCTACACCAACGCCACGCTCATAGACGACGCCGTGGCGGGCGAGCTTGCTGCCTGCGGCAACGCCATGCCCATGCTCAGCGTCGAGGGCAACGAGGTGCTCACCGACGCCCGCCGGGGCCGCGGGGTGCACGCCGAGGTGCTGAGCGCCATGCTGCGCCTGCGCGAGCGGGGCGTGCTGTTCGGACTTCCAGTACATCCCCATCGGCCGCCATCCAGACCTGGACATGATGGTGCGGCCCGAGCAACGCGAGATGATGCGCGTGCGCGTCCACGAACTGCGGAACGCCTACCCCATCTTCCTGGCGGACTTCTGGAATGACGGCACCGAGGTGAACGGCTGCATGGCGGGCGGGCGGCGCTACCTGCACGTCAACAACAACGGCGACGTCGAGCCGTGCGTCTTCTGCCACTTCGCCGTGGACAACCTGCGCGCGACGACGCTGACCGAGGCGCTCAAGCATCCCTTCTTCCGTGCCATCCGCGAAGGGATACCCTACGACGGCAACCTCCTGCGTCCGTGCATGCTGATTGACCGGCCGGAGGTGTTCCGCGAGCACGCGCGCCGGCATGGCGCCCGTGCGACGCACCCGGGCGCGGAGACGCTGATCGGCGAACTGGCCGACGGACTGGACCGGCGGGCCGCGGCCTGGGCACGGATCGCCGAGGAGGCGTGGTGCAGCGGACGGGCGCTGCCCATGTATCCCTACCCGCCGGGGGAGGAGCCGGGCTTCGTGCGCCCTGCTCCCGCCGTGCGCCGGGCAGGTTGAGGGCGCCGCCGTCGGTTCCGTTGACAGGGCCGGGGGCGTCGTGTAGGCTCGACCGTGGCCGTTGGGGAGGCAATCCTACCCGAGGGAGCTGCCCATGAAACCGGAGCTGAAGCAGGCGCTGGATCAGGCGCGCAAGCTGGAGATGGACGGGATTGAGTTCTACACGCAGGCTGCCGAGGGCTGCGGCGTGCTTTCGGGCAAGCGTATGTTCGAGTCCTTCGCTGCCGACGAACGGCGCCACCTGAGGATCATCACCGACCTGGCCGAGGGCATCGGCGTGGACGTGGCTGGCATGCCGATGCCGCGCGATGAGATCCGCACGCTCTTCACCGAGGCCACGGAGCGACTGGGCGATTACGTGGAGGCCACCTCCGACGAGAGCGACGCGGTGCGCGTGGCCATGGGCATGGAGAAGGAGAGCTACGACCTCTACGCGGGACAGGCGGAGACGGCCGACGACGAGGCCGTGCGACAGCTTTTCGAGCGGCTCGCGCGCGAGGAGAACCAGCACTACGAGATGCTGGAGAACACGATCGAGTACCTGACCAGCAACGAGGAATGGTTCCTCTGGAAGGAGTGGGCGCTGATCGTGGGCGATCAGAGCTCGCTCGGCACGGGGTAGCCGGCCGCGACGTGACTGACCGGCCCTGCCGGCCGCCGGCGGGGCTTCTGCTCGGGGGGGGAGCCGGCGGGGCGGGGCCGGCTCAGGCAGCGGCAGTGCCTCCGGGGCGGCTCACTTCTTGCCGCCGTCCTTTTTGCCGCGCCGGCGGGCCGTGCGTCGGTCCTGCTGGAACCTGTCCTGGAGCTTCTGGAGCTTGTCCAGCCAGCCCTTCTTGCCGGGCTCTCCGGGGGAGGGACGGCGCTTTGCCCTCCTCTTCCTGTCTCCCTCGCCTACCGGTTTCAGCTCGATGCCCGCCGTTCGTTTCTCGATGATCCAGCGCTCCAGCGCCCCGATGGCGGTGCTGGCGGTGAAGTACAGGCACAGGCCGCTGGGCATGTGGTAGAAGAGGGCTGCCAGGAAGATGGGGAAGAACTTCATCATGGCCTGCTGCTGTCGGGCCTGGGCCGTGGCGGGCGTCTGGGACATGAAGCGCTGGTTCACGAACATGACGACGCTCATGAGGATGGGCAAGGGGTTCACCTCGTTGCCCAGGAACGGCAGGTAGATGGGCAGGCGGAAGATGGTGTCCGGGCGGCTCAGGTCCCCGATCCACAGGAAGCCGGCGTGCCGAAGCTCGATGGCTGCCCGCAGCGCGCCGAACAGGGCGATCAGGATGGGCATCTGGAGCAGCATCGGCCAGCACCCGCTCAGCGGCGAGACGCCGTAGCGCTGCCACAGTTTCCATTGCTCCTGGCTCAGCCTCTGCTTGTCGTCGGCGTGCTTGCGCTGAAGCTCGGCGAGCTGGGGCTGGAGCTTCTGCATCTTGATCATGCCGAGCTGGCCCTTCAGGGTCAGCGGGTGCAGGATCACGCGGACGATGGCGGTCACCAGCAGGATGGCGATCCCGTAGTTCGGGATGACGGCGTAGACGCCGTTCAGAACGGCCACCGTCAGCCGGCTCAGGGCGGGCCACATGCCGTACTCGACCAGGCCCTCCAGGCCGGCGCCGTAGGAGGCGAGCACTTCGTCCTCCTTCGGCACGGCCGCCAGGCGGTAGCGCCACGTGACGCTCTCGCCCGCCTCCAGGCGGCGGCGTTCGGTGTTGATGACGACGGCGGCGTTCTGGCGGGCCAGCGTCTGACGGTCGGACTCGCGGCGCACGGTGCCCGGCCGCCAGCGCCCGCGCGCGTTCAGCACGTCTGTGTCGGTTACCACCCGCGCCACCACCGTGTCCACCCAGCTCCTGTCCTCGGGCAGCATGACGGCGGCGAAGTAGTGGTTCACCAGAGCGGCCCAGGCAATGTTGGTGGAGCTGTCGGTCTGGGGGCCCTTCTTGGCCAGGTTCCGGGGGTGGATCTTGTCTATGTCGTAGTCATCGTCACCTTCGAACTTGGCCACCCGCACTCCGAGGTAGGTGCTCTGAAGCGACTCGCGCTCTATGCCGGCCGGGCCCCTCAGCGCGCACGAGAACTCGAAGGGCTCCTCGGACGCGTTGCGGAACTCCAACGTCACGTCGCAGTGGTGGCTGTTGGCCTCCAGCCGGACCGTCTTGCCCACCTCCAGGGCGTGGCCGTGCCGGTCGGCCAGCGTGCGCCGGAACACGAGCCGGTCCGGTTCCCTTTCCTCCAGCCGGTAGACGGCGTCGGCGGCCGCGACGCCGAGCTCGCGCACGGTCCCGTCGGGCTCCTGGTCGAAGAACGTGACGGCCTCGATGGTGTCGCCGAGCAGGCCCTCCTGGAAGTCGCGCAGCAGCGTCAGGACGGGGCGTTTGCCGGCCTCCTTGTAGGGGGCGCGGTAGCGTTCGTCCAGCAGTTGGAGCCGCCGGAGGGCGGCGCCTCGATTGGTCCAGGTCGTGCTCAGCACACCGTTGTCCAGCACGGCCTCGACTGGTTCCGGCTCGGGCTCAGGCGTGGGCGCGGGGGGCAGGGCGGTGGGAGCCGTCTCGTCGAGCGACTCGGGCGGAGCCCCCGGCGCGGGCGCAAGTGCGGGCGCCCGGCCTTCCTGACCGGCAGCGGGGGGCGCGGCCGGCGGCGCCTGGCGGCCCCGCGCATGCGGGCCGTACAGGACGTAGCTCGCCGCCCACCATACCAGGAGTATGAGGGTGCTCGCGATCAGGAACTGGGCGAACGTCTTCTTGTCCATGAGGCGTCAGGCGTTTGTGCGCGGCCTTGCCGGCGGCTGGGCGCCCGGACCGGCCGAAAGGAGCCCGGCCCCGGCTCCTCGTTCCCTACCGGCCTTCAAGGAGCCGCTCGGCGAGGTAAGGGTCAAGCTGGGGTATGGATCTGATCTTGCGCGCCGTGGTCTGGACGCGGTAATCCAGTTTGCGGAACACGATGCGGCTGCCGTCGAAGAGCACGTAGGTCGCACGCGGGTCGCCGTCCCGGGGCTGACCCACGCTGCCGACGTTGACCACCGTCTTCTTGTTGACCAGGTGGTAGCGGTAGTTCACCTCCTGCGGGGTCAGATAGATCATGTCCTGCGTCCATATGCCGGGCACGTGGGTGTGGCCGCAGAAGCAGAGCCACTGCACCATCTCGAAGATGGCGCGCAACTTCTGGGGTCGGTAGATGTCGCGCGGGTAGAGGTACTCGGCTACCGGGTCGCGGGGCGTGCCGTGCACGTAGAGGATGTTGCCATCCTCGTGGGTCATCTCCAGGCTGTCCAGGAAGTCCCAGCGTCGCAGGTTGGCTTCGCGGTCCTCGCCCAGGGGGTTGAGCTGCTCGCGGGTCCAGTCAATGGAGCTGCGGGCGCGGATGTTGAAGTTGGAGCTCTCGAACTGGGTCAGCAGGGCGTGCTCGTGGTTGCCGCACAGGGCGATGCTGAAGTCAACCGCCAGGTCAATGCACTCCTTGGGATTGGGGCCGTAGCCGACGAAGTCCCCCAGACAGATCAGCTCGTCGGCCCCCTGGACCCGCATGTCCTCCATGACAGCCTGGAAGGCCTCCAGGTTCCCGTGGATGTCGGAGATGATGGCTTTCAAGGCTCGGCGCCCCTGTGCGGCTATGGGCGTTCGTCTTCGCTCGGCGCGGACGGGTCGGTCTCAGGGGGCACGGCTTGCTCGACCAGCATCACGGGGACCCCGTCCTCGACGGGGTAGCCGAGCCCGCACCCGGTGCATCGCAGCAGCCCGCCGCGCGGCTCCACGGGCTGGCGACAAGCCGGACAGACCAGCAGGGAGAGCAGCTTCTCGTCCACCTCAGGCGCGGCGGCTCGCCTGTTGTCTTCTTCGTTCGCCATAATGGGAACGCGGCATGCTAACAGAAAGCCCCGACGCCTGCAAATGCGCCGCGTGGGCGCCCTCAACCGGCCTCTCGCAGCAGCAGCTCGAAGTGGCAGCCGTCCCCCTCGCGGTGTCTCACGTCGAGCTGCTTGCGCCGCACCAGCTCGAGCAGGGCCAGGAAGATGCCGATGATGCGCGCGCGGGAACGCTCCTGGCGGAAGAACTCCAGGAACTCCACCGGCCCGCGCGCGGCACGCAGCGCCGCCAGCACCTCGTGGATGTAGGCGCTTACCGGCACGTCGCTGTGGACGATCTCGGCGGGGCGCCGCAGCTGCGTCTCCTGCAGGACCTCCGCGAACGCCGCCATCAGGTCCCAGACGGCGAGGTCCTCCAGGAGCAGTTCGGTTGGCTCGTCGTCCGGCTCGGCTCCGGGCAGCTGGTGCCGCGCCCGGGGGAACTTGCCGCTGTGCGCCTCGGCGCGGTCGGCCAGGTGACCGGCCGCTTCCTTGTACTCCTTGTATTCCAGCAGGCGCCGCACCAGCTCGGCGCCCGGGTCGTCCTCTTCCTCTTCCTTCTCGTCCTCGCCGGGCGGCAGGAGGGTGCGGCTCTTGATCTCCATCAGGGCGGCGGCCACCACCAGGAACTCGGCCGCGACGTTGACGTCGAAGAACTCCATGGTGCGCACGGCCCCCAGGTAGTGCTCCGTTATGCGGGAGACCGACACCTCGAAGATGTCCACCTCTTCCTGCTTGATCAGATGGAGCAGCAGGTCGAGCGGCCCGCTGAAGACGTCCAGCTCCGTGCGGAACTGCTGGAGCGAAAGCCCGTGGCCGGCCTCTGAATCCATCCTGTGTCCTCGCAAGAACGCCGCCCCCCGCGGCCGGCTCAGCCGATCAGCTGTCGCGTCATCCACACCGCCGGCTGGATCACGTAACCGATCACGTCGAAGCCCGCGTAGGGGGCGAGCAGGATCAGCCCCAGCAGGGCGAACATGCCGTAGCGGCTGTTGAACGCGTGGTACTTCACCTTCAGGTCGTAGGGCAGGAAGTAGCGGAGCACCTCGTGGCCGTCCAGCGGGCCCAGGGGGATGAGGTTGAACAAGGCCAGCGCGAACGGGATGAGCACCACCATCATCAGGAAGTAGCTGACGTGGGAGTCGGCCAGCATGCCGGCCGGCGCCACTCCCAGCACGACGCGCACCACGAGGCCGAAGACGATGCCCTGGGCGATGTTGGCCAGCGGGCCGCAGGCCGTCGAGATCATCAGGTGGCGCGCCGGGTCGCGCATGTTGTAGGGGTTCACCCGGACGGGCTTGGCCCAGCCGATCGGCGCAAACAGGATCATCAGCGTCCCTATCGGGTCCAGGTGGTCCAGCGGGTTCAGGGAGATGCGGCCGTCCAGCTTCGGCGTCGGGTCGCCGAAGCGGTAGGCGCTGTAGGCGTGGGCGAACTCGTGCACCGTCAGCGCCGGCATCAGCGCCAGGAACCGGACCACGGCTGCGGAGAGATCAAACGGCACGACGCTGCTCCCATCTTCGGGCTCAGGTGGACGGCTCGACGAGGGCCTCCTCGACCAGCTCGCACAGGATGTGGACGACGGTGGCGTGGCCCTCCTGAATGCGCGGGCTGGTCCGGGCCGGCACGACGACGGCCAGGTCGCAGGCGCTCGCCAGTTCGCCGCCGTCGCCACCGAGGAGGCCGAGCGTCACGGCCCCGCGCCTGTGCGCCTCTTCGACGGCCAGCACCACGTTCGGCGAGTTGCCGCTGGTCGAGATGCCCAGCACGGCGTCGCCCTCCCGCACGTAGGCCTGCACCTGCCTGACGAAGACCTGGTCCATGCCGAAGTCGTTGCCCACGGCGGTCAGCACGCTGGTGTCCGTGCTCAGCGCGAGGCAGGGCAGGGGAGCGCGGCCCTCCAGCAGGAAGCGCCCGACCAGCTCGCCGGCCATGTGCTGTGCGTCGGCGGCGCTGCCGCCGTTGCCCATCACGTAGAGGGTGCCGCCCCGGGCCAGCGCCTCGGCGATGCGCCGGGCCATTTGCCCGATGCGGGGCGCCTCTGCGATCAGGGCCTCGTGCAGGCCGATCGTCTCGCGCAGGATGGCCTCAATCCGCTGCTTCATTGCTGCCCGCAATCCGGTTTACCAGTTCGGTGGTCGAGAGCCCCTCGACGCGGGGCGCCAGCCTCACCTCGCCGCCGCAGGACTCGACGAACTCGCAGCCGACCACCCCCTCACGCCCATAGTCGCCGCCTTTGACCAGCACGTCGGGGCGGACCTGCTTGATGAGGGGCAGCACGCTCTCCTCGTCGAAGAGCACCACGTAGTCCACGTCGGCGATGGAGGCCAGCACGCGGCTGCGCACGTCCTGGGAGTTGATGGGGCGGCCGGGGCCCTTGAGCTTACGCGCCGAGGCGTCCGTGTTGAGCCCCACAATGAGCAGGTCGCCCTGGGCTCGCGCGTACTGGAGCATCTGCACGTGCCCCAGGTGCAGCAGGTCGAAGCAGCCGTTGGTGAACGCGATCCGGCGGCCCTGTTGCCGCAGCTCCTGCACGAGGGCCTCCACCTCGGCGCGCGCGACGATCTTGCGCGTCGCCGGCTCGGCCTCGGCGCGGATGGCTGCCAGTATCTGCCGGCGGGGCAGGGGCGTGACGCCGTGCAGGCCCACCTCCAGCCCGGCGGCGAAGTTCGCCAGGCCCACCGCCGTCGGGTAGTCGGCCCCCGCCGCGCGCGCGAACGCGAAGGCGGCCGTCACCATG
>Ga0111189_1097_pt1 | contig 10959 bp, 5 predicted proteins | sample DeeMarSWOR324_28_FD_80357 | JGI IMG/M metagenome (GOLD analysis project Ga0111189, IMG submission 80357) | Planctomycetes bacterium SM23_32 | reverse complement strand
CGAGGACTACGTCACCAACGAGAAGCCGCCCCTCCGCGTGCTCGGCATGGCGTCCGACGACCGGGCGCTGCTCTGGGCGCAGAACAAGGCGCACACCTGGTTCAACGTGCGGGAGCGCAGGCCCATGCCGCCGGTCGAGGCCACGCGGGTGACGCTCAACGGCTTTGCGGACGGGCGGTGGGGCGTCGAGTTCTGGGACACCGTGGCGGGGCAGGTGACCGCCACGGCCGCGGCCCAGGCGAGCGGCGGCACGCTGGCACTGGAACTGCCCGCTGTGGCGACGGACCTGGCAGTGAAGCTGTTGCGGCGGTGATGGCTGCGGCGCGTTGCCGTCAGCCGGCCCTGCGGAGGTCGGGGTAGAGCACCACGCGCGCAGGCTCCAGCACCTCGTCCTTCGGGCTGCCCCGGTAGAGGAAGCCCACCCGCGTCACCCGGCCGGAGCGGTCTCGTGCGCCCGCCGCCGCGTCCTCGATGGTCTCGACATGGTGTTCGGCGAGGATGCCGACCAGGCCCTTGCGCAGGGTGCGCAGGCAGTTCAGGGCGTCCGCGCAGGCTGCCGCCGTCTCGGGGCCCTGGTTGGGCATCGGGACGAACTGGTTGGACCACTCGTCTATCTGCCAGATGAGCGGGAACAGGCTGCGCACGAGCCCCTCTTCGACCTCGCGCGCCGAGCGCAAGGCGGTCGGCTCCGGACCGCCTGCGCCCTCACCGGTGAGCAGCCCCCGCATGTTGCGCCCCAGCGGGCCGGCGAAGCTCTTCCGCAGGGCCTCCAGCAGCCCGGCCATCAGGGCCGTGGTCTCTGCCTGTTCATCGGTCAGGTTCTGGATGGCGTCCCGCTGCTCATCAAGGGTCGCCTGGAGCTCAATGGCGACTTCCGTCTCCTCGTCGCTGCCCGCGTAAGGCTCCGGCTGGGGCGCGTAAGCGGCAGGCTGAGGCCCTGCGCCCTGCGCCAGGATGACGGTGGCTTCTGCGGTCGAGGCCCTGGTGGAGGCCGCCCCGACGACAGGCTCGGGAGGCTCCTCGATCGGCTCCAGACGTATGATGGTCCGCGTGGCGGGCCTGACCTGTGGCGCAGGCTGGTGAGCCGGCTGCTCCTGCGTGGCGGCCGGCTCCGGCGCCTCGGGTGCCGGCTCCGGGATCGCCTCAGCCGTCGCGGGCGCTTCGGCCAGTGGCGGCTCTTCGACCGGCGGTGCGGGCGGCTCCTGCTGCGGGGCGGCGGGCTCGGCCTCCACGGCCGGCCGGGCTGTCTGCGGTCGCGGCTGCGAACCCATGTGGCGGATGAACTTGCGCAGCATGAGTATGTCGAACTGGCCGCGCATCTCGCTCACCATGGTGCTGAGCGCGCGGAAGCTGTCCATGGCCCTGCCGTAGGGGCGGTCGGTGGTCATCGCGTCGAAGGCGTCGGCAATGCGGGCGGCCCGTGCGAAGGCATTGATGCCCTCGCCGCTGCGCCCGTCGGGGTAGCCGTCGCCGCTCACGTTCTCGTGGTGCTGGCCGATGATGCACTGGCCGATGTCCGCGTCGCGCATGTGGGGGCGGCAGATCTTCAGCCCGTAGCGCGGATGCTTCTTGACTTGGGCGAACTCGCGCCGCGTCAGGCCCTGTCGCTTGTTCAGGATGTCCGGCGCGATGAGCGCCTTGCCCACGTCGTGCAGCAGGCCCCCCAGCGCAATCTGTGTCAGCAGGTCCCCGTCCCGTGCCCCGAGGGCCGCCGCGGCAAAGCTGACCAGCAGCACGGACACGTTTACTGAGTGCGCTTCGGTCGAGTAGACACGCGGCGACAGATCAACCATGTCCCACTCGGCGCCCGGATGGCGGCGCATCGTGCGCGCCAGGCAGCCGGCCAGCTGCTTGATCCGTTTGTGCCCGCGGAACGAGTCGGGATCGTCCATCAGCGACCGCATGGCCCTCTGGGTTAGCCGGTAGGTCCACTGCGCCGCCTCCCGGGCGGACAGGACGTCCTCCTCCAGGATGGCGGGCAGGTTCTCCTCAAAGTAGTCCAGGCACCCGTCGCGATCCTGGGCGCGCACGTAGATGTGGTCGAAGCCCCCGGCCTCCAGCTTCTCCCACGTGTTGGCGTAGACCGGTTCGTTGGCTTTGCGGAACAGGTGGAAGTCACCGTTGCCGTCCGTGCGCACGTACAGGTCGAATGGCGGAAAGGTGGCCGGGCGCAGGACGCGCGGGGGAATGCCCATCGGCGCGGTCGGGGTGCCGGACGCACTGTTCTGGTTGGATGTCTGCATTCACGTGCTCCGCAGATCCGGGGCGCACTGCGACCGTGGGCCATCGCCTCAGGCGCACGCGCCCCCACTGAAGGCGCTCCCGTTCAAACTGTTATTGTCAAGAAGGCGCGCCGCCGACTGCAACAGGAAGCTTTCACAGGGCTTGTCGAGGTCAAGGGAGCCTTTCTCAGGCCGATTCGGGATGCCCGTTTTTCCGGCGCGCAGGCGCGTCCGGCGTGGCCGGAAGCGTCTCAGCACACCCGGCCAGGTGCCGGCATGGGGCAAGCATCAGCACGTTCCGTGCCGGTCGCTGCGCGCCTGGCGGTGCTCGCCATCTCCTCGCGGCGGGCGTGCCTTGACGGCCCCTCAGGGGTGGGACAAGCCCCGACGGCGGCCGCGCGGAGCGTGCGTGCGAGGCCCCGGATGAGTTGGCATCTTCATCGGCGGTTGGGAAACGCAACGCCTCCCCGCGCCCTGCGGGCCGGCCCAGCATCGACCTCTGGCCCCCTGCGGGCGCTTGGCGGCGTGTGGGCCCATCTGCGCCCGGCTGAGGGGCCCTCGGCATGGCCTTTGCACGAGCGCGTGCGAACCGATTCGCCCGGGCGGGCCGCCGTGTGTGCCCGGGCCCTGATGCCGTGCCGGAGACCGTGACAGTGACCGACGCCGAAGCGCTGCACGCCGAGGCCAGGTCTCGCTTCGAGGCGGGCGACCTGGCGGCCGCGCGCGCCGAGCTGGAACGGCTGCTCCGGGAGCGCCCCGACGATGCGGAGCTGCTCAACGACCTGGGCACGGTCTGCTTCGCGATGGGGCGGGCCCGGGAGAGCTGCGCCTACTACGTGCGCGCCCTCGCGCTGGACGGCAGCCGGCAGGAGACGCGGGAGAACCTGGCGGCGGCCTGCCGCGCAGAGGGCCTGTCGTGGCGGGAGGTCCTGCGCGCGGCGCAGCGTAACGCCGAAGGCGAGCTGCTGGTCTGCCCCTGCTGCGGCGGGAGCTTCCGGCGGTTCCTGCCGGCTGGCGGGCGCCGCAAGGTGCCCAACCGCAAATGCCCCGGCTGCGGCTCCCTGGAGCGCCATCGTGCGATCTGGCTCTACATGACGAACCGGACGTGCCCCGGCTGCGGCTCCCTGGAGCGCCATCGTGCGATCTGGCTCTACATGACGAACCGGACGAACCTCGGCCGCGGCCCGATCCGGATGCTGCACTTCGCGCCGCGGCCGTGCCTGCAGAAGCTGCTGGAGGCCATGCCGGAGGTGGACTACGTCACCGCCGACCTGGACTCCCCGCGCGCGGCGCTCCGCATGGACCTAACCGACATCCTCTTCCGCGACGAGGTGTTCGACGCGGTGCTCTGCGTCCACGTGTTGGAGCACGTCCAGGACGACCGACGCGCGATGCGCGAGGTGTGGCGCGTGCTCAAGCCCGGCGGATGGGCCGTCCTTCACTCGCCGGTGGACAGGACCCGCGAGGCCACCCTGGAGGACCCCGGCATAGTCAGCCCGGAGGACAGGGAGCGGCTCTACGGGCAATGGGACCACGTTCGCGCCTATGGACGTGACTACGCCCGGCGGCTCGCCGAGGCGGGCTTCGAGGTGACCTGCGACGACTACCTGAGAGGGCTGGGCCTGGAAGCGGCCCGGCGGCACCGGCTCGGAAGCGAGCTGGACATCTACTTCTGCGTGAAGCAAGGAGCAAAGGCAGGGCATGCAGGCCGACTCTGAGCTGTGGGACCACATGCGGGTCTGCTACGAGGCCGGCGACTTGAAAGGCGCCCTCGACGCCTGCCGACGGCTGCTCGAGGTCCGGGGACAGAGCGCCGAGCTGCTCAGTGACATGGGCGCGCTCAGCTTCCAGCTCGGCCGCCCCAAGGAGGCCATCCGCCTGCTGACACGCGCGCTGAAGCTCGATCCCGCCCATGCCGAGGCCAACGAGAACCTCCGCTTGGTCTGCCGTGCAATGGGCACCACGGCCGAGGCGGCCCTCCGCCAGCCGAACGGCGAGGCGCTCACAACGGGTCCGGCGGCGGGCGTGGACGTGTCCGTGGTCGTGCCGGCCCACAGCCACTTCGAGGTGCTGGACAAGTGCCTCGACGCGCTCCACGTCCAGACGCTGCCGGCCGAGCGGTTCGAGGTGCTGGTTGTCGGCAACGGCCTCACTGAGGGGACGGCCGCCGAGCTGGACGAGACGATGCGGCGCTGGTCCCCACACTTCGGCGGCCGCCTGCGCCTGCTGGGCGTCGAGCCGGCGTCCATCGCCCGGGCGCGCAACGAGGGCATCCGGCAGGCCGCCGGCGACGTGATACTGCAGATCAACCTGGACACCGTCCTATCCCGGACGGCTCTGGCACAGCACTACGAGCAGCACGAGGCGTTCGGCTTCGAGCCGGAGTGCGTGGTGGTCGGGGGGCGGCGCTTCGGCCGCGCCTACCTGAGGAGCCTGTTCAACTACCTGCACGAGGCCATCCCGCTCTACACGGCGCTGCACCGGCCGCGGCCCCGCTTCCTGGGCGACCACACCTGGTTCGTCACGTGCAATCTGAGCGCCATGAAGGAGGCCTACGCGAGCTTCGGCCTCTACGACCCGGCGCACGCCTGGGGCAGCGACCAGGCGCTGGGCAAGCTCTGGGAGCAGGAGCACGGCGCGCGCATCTACGTGGACACCAACATCGTCGGCTACCACCCGCACTGGATCTCGTTCGACTCGTGGAAGGCCAAGTGCATCGAGGGGGCGCCTTACTGGTTCAGGCGCAACATGGGCATGGTGATGGAGGAGATGCCGCCCGCCGGCCGGCGCGCCGTGAGGGAGGAGCTTGACTCGATGGGGCTGGACCCGGCGGCGGCCGAGGCCGACCTGAGGCGCCTGGAACGGAACTTCAACGGCCCCGACGCCTACGCCGGCGACGTGGTGATGGGGCAGTCGGCGCTCACGCTGGGCGAACTGGTCTACCGGCTGCGCCCGCTGCTGCGAGACTACCGCAAATGGCTCCAGTACAGCGAGATATGGCAACGCATAGTGGAGATGCACGGCGAGGCGGCGGCCGGCCCGCAGGGCGAGCATGGCCTCACACGGCGCGCCGCCGCCCTGGCCGACCTGGACCTGGCCTGAAACCGAGGCCCTTCAGCCACAGACGGAGCACTCGCCCTTGACCGATAACACGCCGCTTGACGCCGACCCACTCGCCGATGCCCGCGGCGGGCCCCGGCTCCTGTCGCTGGGCTCGTGGGACGAGGTGCGGGCGCTGGCCCAGCAGTGGCTCTGGCAGGGGGCCGTGCACCAGGCCTTCCGGCTGGTGCTGGGCTACAGGCTGCGGGCGCTGGCGCCCGAGCCGGCACGGTTCCTGCGGGAGCGGTTCCGCGACGCGCCGCTTCGGTTCGCCGTGGTCATGGTCCAGGGCATCGGGAACATGGTCATGCTGACGCCGGCCATCAGGGCGTTGAAGGCCGTCTACCCCGCCGCGGAGATCGAGGTCGTCGGCCACCACCCGGCGCTGGCCGTGATGTCCGGGTGGGCGCCCGTGGCCAAGTGCACGCCGCTGCAGGAGTTCGACCCGACCGTGGAGCGGGACGCATTGCTGCTTTCGATGTGGTCGGGGCAGTTCTCCAGGGCTTACGGCGGCCTGGTCGGCTCAGGCGACGTGCCCGTGGTCGAGATTAAGTTCGTGGACTTCAAGCGGCACGAGTCCGAGTTCCACATGGACCTGGCGCGCGTCCTCGGCTATGAGGGCGAGAGGCCGGCGGCCTGCTGCGCGGTGCGAGAGGTGCCGCTGCCGTTCGATGCGGGCCGGCCGGTCGCGCTGCTGTCCGACACGTCCAACCCCGACCCCGAGTGGCAGCGCAAGCGATGGCCCTACTTCCCCGAGCTGGCGCGCCGCCTGCTGGGGCGCGGCTTCCAGGTGGCCCTGATAGGCGGCCCCGACGAGGCCGAGCGTTTCGACCCGGCCGGCTGGCCGCCGGGGGTGCTCAGCCTGCTGGGGAAGTACTCGGTCCCGGAGACCGCCTACGTGATCCGGGAGGCGGGGCTGCTGATTGCCAATGACTCCGGGCCGGCGCACATCGGCGGGGCGGTCGGCGCCCAGACCTGCGTCCTGTTCGGCCCGACGCTGGAGGCCAAGAACCTGCCCGCCGGCCCGCGCGTGCGCCTGATAGCCAGCGACATCGGCTGCCGGCCCTGCCAGTACCTGCCGAGCTGGGCCGACTGCGCGAGCCACCGGTGCATGGAACTGATCACGGTCGAGCGCGTGCTCACGGAGGTGCTACGGCAGAACGAAAGGAAGCAAGACCACGAGCACGAGAAGGAGCACGAGCAGGACCGGGATCTGGTCTGCGTGGACCTCGGCTGCGGGCGGTTCAAACGCAGGGGCTACATCGGCCTGGACATTGACCCGCGCTGCGGGGCCGACGTGGCGTGCGACCTGACGCGGGGCATCCCGCTGGCGACCGATTCGGTTGACCGCTTGGCTGCCGACAACCTCCTGGAGCACATTGGCGAGGGCTTCATCCCGCTGATGTGCGAGATCTGGCGGGTCTGTAAGCCCGCAGGCATGATCGAGATCGTCGTGCCGCTCTTCCCGGCCGACAAGGCGATTGCCGATCCGACGCACCGCCGCTATTTCACCGAGGGCACGCTCCGCTACTTCGACGCAAGCAGTTCGGTGTGGCAGGCCTTGGGCGCGTCTTACGGCATCCCGCCGTTCCGCGTGGTCTCGTCCCACAAGCTGGCCGGTGAGCTGGAGGTGGTCCTGAGCCCGGACAAGGAGGCGTCCGTCGCCCAGGCGGTGACGCCGAGGCGCGGGGGCCGCAGGCCGCGGCTCTGCTTCGTCTCCCACAACCAGCCCGGCGCGGGCGGCGCCGAGAACGCCATCCATCAGGTGGCCAACCGGCTGGTGGGCAGGGGCTGGCAGGTGACCGTCCTGCACAACGCCGCCCCCTTCATCCACGACCGGCCCGTCGCCGAGCCGCCGGACGCCCGCTATCGGATCCGATGGGTCGAAGGGCCGGACCTGGGGTCTTTCCATCGGGCGGCGAGCCGCGCGGTGGAGCAGCTGGCCGCCGAGACGGACGTGTGCCTGCCGCTGTGGCGCGCGGCCTGCCCGGGCCTCACCGCTGCCTGCCACGGCCGCGGCATCCCCGTAGGTGTCTGGTGCCAGAACGTCCAATACCCGCCGGAGCGGAGCAACAGCTCGGTTTTCCGCGCGGCCGACTTCGTGGTAGCCGTCACGCCGTACGCCCGGGGCGTGCTCCAGAGGCGCTTCAGCCGCGCCGACGGCATCATTGTGATTCCGAACGCGGCCGGGGACGAGTTCTTCGCCCGATACCGGGACCGCGACGCGAAGGAGCTGCGTCGCCTGGTCTTCTTCGGGCGGCTCGCCGACGAGCAGAAGGGCCTGGCCACGTTGTGCAACGCGCTGCCGGCCGTCAAGGAGCGCTGCCCGGACTTCGTCCTGGACATCATCGGCGACGGGCCGGACGCGGACCTCATGCGCTCGAAGATTGGATCGCTCGGCCTGGGGGAGAACGTGCGGTTCCTGGGCTGGGCGGCCCCCGGCGAGCTGGCGCGCGCCCTCAGCGAGCATGACCTCTGCGTGCTGCCGTCCAACTTCGAGGCGTGCAGCCTGGCCGTCATCGAGTGCATGGCCGTCGGCATTCCGCTCATCACGACGGGGGTCGGCGGCACCCCGTGGCTGGTCACGGGGAAGAAGCACGGCCTGCTGGTCGAGCCCAGGAAGCCGCAGATGCTGGCCGGGGCCATCCAGTGGGCCATGGACCATCCGCGCGAGATGGCCCTGATGGGCCGCTGGGCCCACAAGAAGGCGCTCAAACGCTACCACTGGGACCGGGTGGCCGACGACTACGCCAGGCTGTTCGGCACGATACAGGCGGCCTGCGCCCCCCGCGTGGGAGAGGAGGGCCGCAGCGCCAGCAGGAGAGCGGGTTAGCCCCGCCCGATCACACGACCAAGAGGGAGCCGCGACATGAGTGACAGCGCCGCCCGACCACTGGCGCACGCAGCCGGCCGGCACGACGCCCTGGAGACGCTGCGGATGGGCGTGCAGCGCGCCCGTTCCATGGTGGACAAGCTCCGCGTCCTCGCCGACACGGGGCGGGACGCTCCGGCGCTGAGCCAGGAGGTGGCCCGGGCCCTGATGAGCGCGCCGGAGAAGGACGTGATGCTCGACGATGCCCTGAGGCTGATCAAGACCTGGTCGTGTCAGGCGCAGGGCCGCGCGGCCGAGCGGGACTATTACCTGCATGCCTTCCCCCTGGCCTCCGACCGGGCGCAGATCCGGACCGCTCTGGGCATTGCGCCTTGCCGGGGCGCCGAAGAAGTCGTCATCCTGCTGACCGTGGACTGCATGCGAGGGGACCGGCTGTCGTGCAACGGCTATCACCGACCCCTGACGCCCGCAGCGGACGCACTGGCCGCCGAGGGCATCAACTTCCCGCGCGCCTACTCCACGGCCGGCCAGACGGCCCAGAGCTTCCCCGCCATCATGCTGTCCAACTTCTTCCAGAGCTTCGGCACCACCCGCTCGGTGCCCGACCATCTGACGTCGCTGCCCGAGGTCATGTCGCGCAACGGCTACCACACCGTCGGGATCAACGCGGCCAACCCGCACGTCTCGCACTTCTATGGCTACGACCGGGGCTTCGACGAGTTCGAGGACTTCCTCGGCCCGGAGAACTTCGACCACGTGCGCGAGACGTTCGCCGATGACTCGCCGCGCCGCCTCCAGAAGCCCACCAACGACGAGCTGATGGCGCTCTTCGAGGATTGCCAGGCCCACCCGGACATCTACGACCTGCTGCGGGAGACCGTCGGCAAGGAAGGGCTGCCGCTGGTAAGGACCATCGCCGCGCGGGCCCGCTTCTACCCCTACGACGCGGCCGACATCGTCAAGGGGGCCCTGGCGCGGTTGCTCCAGGACGGTGCCGGCCCGAAGCGCTTCCTCTGGCTGCACCTGATGGACCTGCACGAGAACATCACCGTGCCCTGGTCGCCCATCGGGTCCTTCACCATGGTGCAGCAGTTCTTCCTGAATTCGCTGCTCGCCTCGCCGGCGGGCCTGGAGGCACTGCGGCCCTACGCCGAGAAGTACGTGGACCTCTACGACAGCGCCGTGGCCTACGTGGACGCGAACGTCCAGGTGCTCCGCAACTTCCTGGCTGACGCGGGGCTATGGAAGCGTTCCCTGCTCTGCGTCACGGCCGACCACGGGCAGGAACTGCTCGAGCGCGGCGTCTTCGGGCACGGCTACGACCGCCTTGCCGAAGGCGTGATCCACGTCCCCCTCGTCTTCAGCGGCGGCCTGGCGGGGCGCCTGGCCCGCTCGGACAGCGACAGGGCCGTCTCCGCCCTGGACATTGCGCCGACGATCCTGGACCTGTGCGGCGTCACGGATGCTCCCCGCACGTTCCTTGGCACCACGCTCACCGACGCGTGCCCGCGCCCGGTCTACGGTCAGACGTTCTACGACGGCGCCGACAACCGGTGCGGCGACGGCAACGGGAGGGCGTTCGAACTGAAGCCGTTCCCCGCGCCGGTCAAGGAGTGCTGCAAGGAGATGACGTTCTGCATCCGGGGTGACTACCAGGTGGTGCATGACGGAGGCACCGGGGCCACCGAAGCGCACCGTCTCCGCTCGGCCGGCCCGCCCGGCGCTGAGGCACCGCCCGACATCGAGACCCTTCGCCGGGAAACGCAGGCCTACCTTGACAGTGTCTACGTGCCGCCGGAAGGGTCGGAGGTCTGCGGCCTGTCGGCCTCGGAGGAGCGTGTCCTGACCGCCCGCCTGGAAGACCTGGGTTACTTGTGAAAGGCCGGGTGCGCATGGCAGGCGAACCGACAGTCACCGTCCTCATGCCCACCTACAACCGGCCCTCCTGCCTGCCGGACGCCATACGCAGCGTCGCCGGGCAGCAGTTCGCGGACTGGGAGCTGCTGGTCATCAACGACGGCGGCCGGGACGTGGGCGACGTTGTCGCGAGCTTCCGCGATGCGCGCATCAGCTACTTGAGCCTGCCGGAGAACCGCGGCAAAGCCGCCTGCCTGAACCTCGGCCTGGAGCGAGCCCGGGGGCGCTACGTGGCCTACCTGGACGATGACGACGTCTGGTATCCCAACCACCTGGCGACGCTCGTCCGCGCGCTGGAGGAGAACGAGGAGATCGGCGTGGCCTATTCCGATCTCTACGCGGTGGTGTTCCTGAAGGGACCGGACGGCCGGCGCTACCCGCTGGAGAAACGCGTCGTCATCTGCCGGGACTACAACCGGCTGCTGATGTTCCACTTCAACCACACCCTCCACGTGAGCCTGATGCACCGCAAGGAGCTGGCCCTCAGGGCGGGGGGCTACGACGAAGAGGTCCGCGTGCTCATAGACTGGGACCTCACCCGCAAGCTCTCCTTCTACACCGACTTCCTGCACGTGCAGCGGACCACGGGCGAGTACTACCAGCCCGTCTGCGACTCGGACAGGATCTCCGACGTCCAGCGCCGGGATGAGGAGGGCTATCGCCAGGCCGCGCGCAGGGTCCGCGCCGACCTCCCGCCCGAGCCCTGGCCCAAGGTGCGGAAGGTGGCCGCCCTGCTTCCCTTGACTCGGTGGGACGAGGCCGAGCTGGGCGCCGTGCGCTACCTGTGCGACATGCTCGACTACCCGTGCCGCCTCGTGCTGCTTAACTGCGCGCCCCGGCATGACGAGGCCGCCTGCCGGCAGGCGCTCGGGCCGCTGGCCGACCTCG
>Ga0111189_1054_pt1 | contig 10974 bp, 9 predicted proteins | sample DeeMarSWOR324_28_FD_80357 | JGI IMG/M metagenome (GOLD analysis project Ga0111189, IMG submission 80357) | Planctomycetes bacterium SM23_32 | reverse complement strand
GGCTCGCGGAGCGCTATGAGACGACCGACCGGCTGCGCGAGGCGTGGGACAGGACGGCCGAGCCGCTCGGCCGCGAGCTGCTTGTCAACGGTGAGTTCGCTGCGGGGCTCGACCGATGGGTCATCGAGCTGCATCACAACGCCCAGGGCGGGATGGATGTGGTCGAGGGCCCGCCCGGCTTGCCGCAGGGCGTCCGGGCGGCGTGCGTGACGGTGACCAAGCCGCCGGAGAGCGGCTGGCCGGTCCGCTTCGAGCAGCAGAACCTGGCCGTCCGCCAGGGGCAGGCCTACACGGCGACCTTCCGGGCCAGGGCCGATGAGCCGCTCGCCCTGCAGATCGGCTTCGAGGAGGCGCATCCGCCGTGGCAACGCCTTGCGTCCCCGGCCCCCGCAGAACTGACGACCGAATGGCAGGAGTTCCGCTACGGCTTCATCTCCGGCGCGGACGACGATGACGCGCGCCTGATCTTCGACCTGATGGTGCCGACCGGCGTCTACTACGTGGCCGATGTCTCGTTCCGCGAGGGCGGGCTGACTGGCCTGAGCGAGGGCGAGAGCGCCGAGGGCGGCACGGTCCCGCTTCTGCTGTCCCGCACCGGGGGGCGGCGCACGGCCGACGCCAGCCGCGACTGGGTCCGGTTCCTCTGGGAGACGGAGGACGGCTACTGGCGGGAGATGCGCCGGTACTACAGGGACGAACTCGGCGTCACGGGGCTGGTGATCGGGACGGCGACCGGCTGCAGCACGCCGAACATGATGGCCGGTATGGACTGCTCGGACGCGCACACGTACTGGACGCATCCCGTCTTTCCGAACCGGCCATGGGACGAGAACGACTGGTACGTCAGCAACGCGGCGATGGTGAACGATGCGGGTGGCAACCTGACCGATCTGGCTCTTCGCCGCGTCCTCGGCCAGCCCCAATGCGTGACCGAGTACGGCCACGCCGCGCCCAACAGCCACGGCGCGGAAGCCGACATCCTCTACGCGGCCTACGCGGCCTTGCAGGACTGGGACTACCTGTCGCTCTCGCGCTATGGCAGCGAGGACGGCTGGGACCAGCGGCGCTCTGTGAGGTGGTTCAACATCCACCAGGACCCGGTGCGCATGGCCGGCCTGGTCCCGGCGATGGCCCTATTCCGGCGCGGCGACGTGCGTCCGGCCGAGCAACAGGTCGTGGCCGAGGTGGGCATAGAAGCCGAATTGGAGCGGCTCCCGTCGAGCTGGCCCTGGCAACTGGTGACGGCCGAGGACGGCGGCGTGACGCCGCGGACGGCGTTGCTGCATAAGGTCGCCATCGCGACCGAAGGGCGGCAGATCCCAGCGGGAGCGCTGCGGCCCGACCAGGTGTCGCTGCCGGACGGCCGATTCGTCTCCGACACCGGCGAACTGGTCTGGGACGTGAGTTCCGAGGGGCGCGGCGTGGTGACGGTGGACACTGCGGAGAGCAAAGCCGTGGTCGGATTCGTCGGCGGCAAGCGGTTCGACATGGGCGGACTCGTCATCGAGCCGGGCGACACGCTGCAGGACGGCTTCAGCGCGGTGAGCGTCACTGCGATGGAGGGCAACGTGCCTTCGGCCGCGGGGGCCGGTGCGTGCCGTCTGCTCATCACGGCGGCAGGGCACAGACAGAACAGCGGCTGGGGCTGGGAGGAGCTGGACGAGGGCCGTGTGACGGTGCGGAACAACTGGGGCGAGCCGCCGACGCTGGTGGAGGTCGTGCCCGCGCGGATCACGCTGCCGGTGCCGGCGGTGGCCGTTGAGGCCTGGGCGCTGGACGAGCGCGGTCAGCGCGGCGAGGCGGTCGCGGTCTCCGCCGACGGGGCCGGTCGGGCAGTGCTATCCATCGGCCCGCCGCACGGGACGCTGTGGTACGAAGTGGCCGTGCGGTGATCTGCGATTTGTCGCGTTCGGGCTGCGAGCGCAAATGCTGCGTTAGCCAACGGCCCAGGACAGAGCCGAGAGTCTGAGAGTCTGGGCATCAGCAAGCCTTGCGGCCGCACCCCGAGCGCAGCGCTTCGCGAACCAGAGAGTACTGCCAGACGAGCGAAGTGACGTAAGTCGTTGCCACGACGGCATGTGGGCGCACCATCAACGAGGGCAGAACGACGCCGCTGCGCTAACCAGGGGCGCTCGTGGAGTTCGCGTACATGGAAGTGGCTCCCCGGTTTTGACTCCAGACGAACCACTTCTGCCCTGTTCCTTGCTGCTGTAAGTCCTTTCTACGGAACCTGGTTCAGCAAATCCCATGCGTATCGGCTGGGCGAGAAACCGCCCAGATTTGCCAAATCTGGCCGTCTGACCAAGCGCCAGTTGCTGCAGCTCGACCATTCCGACGGGCATCGCAACGCCATCCTCGAAGCCTTCCGATACCGGGCTTGCCTGGACGCTGAACCAAGCCGAACTCGCGCCGAAGTGGCTGTCATGTTCGGCGTCTCCCGTGCCCGGGTCACTCAGTATCTCAACCTCCTGAAGCTCCCGCTTGCCATTGTAGACTACCTGGCAGACTGCACTGTCCCTGGCGTGCTGAACTACTTCACCGAGAGACGTCTCCGTCCCCTGACGACGAGAGCCAACAAGGCAGAGGTCCTCAGGTGGTTCTCAGCTGAGCTGGCTGAGATCAGGGACAAGGCCACTGAACACGTCGACTCTGACTACAAGAAGGAGCGCCTGAGATGAACGAGTCCCTCCAGACCTTTGCCAGCCCCGTAATCCTGCTAATAGGGGCAGCACTGTTCGCCATTCTGTTCACCGTGATCCTAACGACCCTGAGACGAGTCGAAGTGTTCCCGACTGGTGTGAGCTTCACGCTCGCCATCTGCGCCTCGCTCCTGGCAGTGCTTGGCACCATGCGGACGTTCGGCGACGTAGGCCGCCCCGCCAAGAATGCGGTCGGTGGAAGCTGGATGGATACCCTCCTGCTGCCGTACACGGCGATGGGGATCGCGATGCTTCTCGTGCTTCTCCTTTGCAGGGTTGTTTCCGGCGCAGAGGAGGTTCCCCGATGCCCGAAGAGGCAGATTCGCGCCGAGAGCCGTGAGTCTATTGGCGCTGAGCACGAGCACAGGCACGGCGATGGGAACGCCCGACTGGCGAAGGAGTGAGCAAGACCCCTTCTCAACCGAGCCGCGTCTGCCAGATAGCCCGGAAGACTCCCGGGTCGAAGAGAAGCTGGATCGTGTTCGTGTAGGTGCGCCTGTCGGGACTCCGTGGCCCCCAACCCACCGCGAGCTGACCAGCAGTCCTGCACGCAGTCACCGTGCGTGCCCTGACGGTTCGGACATCTCGCCGAAGGCACTGCGGGCCGGCGGCGCAAACCTGGTCGAGCGGGTCCGGCAGGCCGAATGAGGAGGCGTCACTCCCCGGACGCTGCTGGCAGGGGCGCCGGTGGCTCGAACGGCACCCCGAAGCGTGCCGATATCATGTTCGCAGTGATACGGCCGGACTCGTAGATGGTGGGGAGGCCGCTCCCGGGGTGCGTGCCACCCCCGACGAGGTAGCAGTTCCTCAACTCCTCGAACTGATTGTGCGGCCGCCTGTGGAGCATCTGCGATATCGAGTGCGCCATGCTGAAGGTCGCGCCGGCGTAGATGTCGTAGTCGTCCCGCCATTCGAACGGCGTAATGACGCGCTCCTGCTCGATGTGCTGGCGGATGTCACGCATGGGTGTGCGCGCCTCGATGGCATCGAGTACCTTGTCGCGGAAGCTGCCCTTCTCCTTCGCCCAGTCGACGTCCGCACGGCAGTTGGGCACGGGCACGAGCACGTAGACCGCTGACTTCCCCACCGGTGCGAGAGTGGGGTCGTTGACCGACGCGTTGCGAACGTAGAAGGACATGTCTTCCGACAGGATCATCCGGTCGGCGATGTCCTCCAGGTTGGCGCGGTAGTCGTGGGCGAACGCGATGCTGTGGTGGGCCATGTCGTAGACCTTGTCCAGGCCCAGGTAGAGCATGAAGGTGGAGCAGGAGTAGGCCTTCCTCTCCAGCAGGTCTGGGTGCCACTTCCGCAGCCAGCGCGGTTCAACCAGGTCGCACATTGCCTGCGAGAAGTCGGCGTTGGCGATCACGATGTCGGCGGGGATGCTCTGGCCGTCCTCGAGCTGAACGCCCTTGACACCGCCGCCGTCGACTGTCAGCCGTGAGACGGGCGTGCTCAGGTGCAGTTCGCCCCCCCTCTCCTCGAGCACGCCAGCCATCGCGGTCGATATCTCGCTTAGCCCACCCGTCGTGTGGTAGATGCCGTAAGCGTGCTCGATGTAGGGCAGCATGCTGAAAACGGCGGGGCACTTCCACGGAGACATGCCCAGGTACTTGGACTGGAACGTGAAGCAGAGCGTGAGCGGATCGCTCTGGAAGTAGTCGTGCATGGTGCCGAAGACGGATTGCGTCAGCGACATGACGGGCAGGGCGCGCAGGAACGTGGGCGCAAGCAACGCCCACATGCTGCTGTAGGGCTTCTGGAGGCACGGGTAGAGCCGCTCGAACCGCTTCTTCTCACTGCTGAGGAACCTATCGAACCCCGCCTCCCTGCCGGGGAAGTGCGCGGCGATCTGCTCGCGCATCCGATCGTGGTCGTCGGTGAACGTCAGCCGGAAGTCCTCGAAGAGCAGTTCGTACATAGGGTCGAGGCGCGTGAATTCAAGCCGATCCTGCGCCTCGGTGCCAGCCGCGCGGAACATCTCGTCCAGGATGAAACGCATCATGAGGAAGGTCGGCCCCGTGTCGAACTTGAACGGGCCGAGCTGCAGCGCGGCGTTGCGCCCGCCGACCACGTCCTTCTTCTCGAACAGACTGACGCGAAACCCGCGGTGCGCCAGGATCATGCCGCTGGTCAGCCCGCCCGGGCCGGCACCCACGATCACAACGTGCTTCTGAGGCATCTCCATCTCCCCCGCCCAGAGGGCCCGCGCACGCATGCGCGAGATCCTACGTAATGTAACCTCGATCCATTTGAGCGGCAAGTCTCCCCCGGCCCGGCGACCACAACGCCGTAGTGCCTCATGCCCCCAGCGCATTGCATGGCGCCGCCACGCATCCTATCATGGCTCAGACTCGGGTTCACACGGCCAGGCCTTACGGAGCCACGTCAGGTGCCCTTGCGGGGGGAAGCTCGGCCATGAGTCAATCGGGGGAGCGCAGCGTTGTCGTCGTGGGCGCGGGACTGGGCGGAATCTCGGCCGCCCTCTCGCTCGTTGCCGCCGGCTATCGCGTCGACGTCTTTGAGAAGAACGACCACGTCGGCGGGAAGCTGAACGTCTTGGAGAAGGAAGGCTTCTCCTTTGACCTGGGGCCCTCGATCCTCACCTTACCGCAGTACTTCGAGCGGCTCTTCGAAGGGCACGGGCGCCGGATGGCCGACTACGTGGAGCTCCGCGCGCTGAGCCCCCACTGGCGCAACTTCTTCGAAGACGGCACCCGGATCGACCTCTTCGCCGACCCCGCCGAGACCGTCCGGCGCAACGCCTGCCTTGCCCACGCGGACCGCTCGGACCTCGAGCGGTTCGCCGCGTACTCCCGGCGCCTCTATGATGCATCCGCTCCCCCCTACTTCGAGCGCGGAGTGGACACGGCCTGGGGGATGGCGAAGTCCAGCGGCTTCGTCTTCGCACCCAGGGACTTCGACCTGTTTCACTGCATGCATGCGGGCGTGTGTCGGCACGTACGCAACGGGTACCTGCGGCACATCCTCAGTTTCTTCGCCAAATACGTCGGCTCCTCTCCATACGATGCGCCGGCCGTTCTCAACCTGCTGTCCCACGCGCAGTCCGAATACGGCCTGTGGTACGTCGAGGGCGGCCTGTTCAAGCTGGCGCTCGCGCTCAAGCGCCTGGCCGACGAGGTGGGCGTCCGGCTGCACCTGGGCACGGAGGTGGTGGGACTGGTGTCGGACGGAGACCGCGTGACGGCGGCCGAACTCAGCGACGGTAGCCGCGTCCGCGGGGAGCTGTTCGTCTGCAACATGGAGGTCATCCCCGCCTATGAACGGTTGTTGCATGAACCTCCGCGCTTCCTTCGGAAGCTGAGCAAGTTCGAGCCGGCATGCTCCGGCCTCGTCCTTCACCTCGGCGTCGACCGGGAGTACCCGCAACTGGGGCATCACAGCTTCTTCTTCTCAGGGAATCCTCGCAAACACTTCCAAGACGTGTTCCACCGCAAGGTAATGCCGGAAGACCCCACGCTCTACGTCGTTGCCCCGGCTCGCACAGACCCCACGCAGGCCCCGCCCGGGTGTGAGAACATCAAGGTCCTGCCCCACATCCCCCATCTCCAGGACCGGCGCTTCACGCGGGACGAGTACATGCAGTTGCGTGAACGGGCATTGGACAAGCTGGAGAGGATGGGCCTGGAAGACCTGCGGCGGCACATCATCGTGGAGGACATGTGGACCCCGGAGGATATCGAGAGCCGCTACTACTCCAACCGGGGCGCCATCTACGGCGTAGTCTCAGACCGTAAGCTGAACAAGGGGTTCAAGGTGCCGAAGAAGAGCAGCAAGTACGCCAACCTCTACTTCGTCGGCGGCAGCGTGAACCCGGGCGGCGGCATGCCGATGGCGGTGCTCTCGGGGCAGCAGGTGCGGGATCGCATCGTCGCGCGCTCGCCGGCCGGCTGACGGGGCAGTCGTCTCAACGACCTTCTTCGCCTTCGTCAGGTGCGGGCGCACCGCGCCGGAGGGCGAGCACCGCACCAATGAGTCGGAAGAACGCGCCGACCCGCCCCGCCGCCGAACGCCCGTGCGCCGCGCCCAGATACGCACGGGCGAGGCCCGAGACCTCGGCGGCGTTCGCGCGCAGATGTGGCCGTTCGCGGCCGCCGCGCTCCAGGATGACTTTGACCGTCGTCATCTCGAGCAACCCCTCGGCTCCACGCGTCAGCCCGAAGCCGCTCTGGCCCCGGCCGCCGAACGGCACGCGAGGGTCGGCCGTCGGCACGATCATGTCGTTGATCACGACCACGCCCGCGTTGATCCGGCCCGCGAGGCGGCTTGCGGACACCTCCGAGCCGAACACCGTCGCCCCGAGGGCATAAGGGCACCGGTCGGCTGCCGCCAGCGCCTCGTCGGCGTCCCGCACGGAAACGAGCGAAAGGACCGGCGCCATCACGTCCTCCTGGAGCAGCTGCATCTCTGGGGAAGCGCCTGCCAGGATCAAGGGTACCTGCACCTGCGGACCGGCCACATCGCCGGCGATGAGGCGGGCTCCCTGTTCCAGGGCCTCCCCCACAAGTTCGTGCAATCGCGCCTCCGTGCCGGCGTCCACGGACATGCGGCCAGAGCCTTGCACCGCGGCAGCCAGCGCACGCTCCAGCTCCTGCGCTCTGTCGCGCATGACGAAAACGCGCCGAGGCGACATGCACGTGCGCCCCCGGTTCAGCCGCAGCCCGAACAGCAGCGCGTCCACGACAAGGCGCAGGTCGGCATCGCCCAGCACGAACGCGGCGTCGCAACCAGACAACTCCATCGTCGCCGGCACGAGGCGCGGCGCGAGCTGCGCCAACACGGCCCGCCCCGTCGGCGCCGATCCGGTCAGCACAACCTTGTCTACGCCGGCCTCAATGGATGCTTCGCCGGCGCCCGCCGACTCGGGCAACACCCGGCAGAGCCCGGAGTCGAGACCGGCAGCCTGGAGGCAGTCCGCAAGCGCCTCGGCGGCGGGCCGGCCTCCCGCGCCCGGCTTGATCACGACGGCGTTGCCCGCCGCGATCGCCTGGAGGGACTGCACGCCCGGCAGCAGGAGCGGGTAGTTGGACGGACCGATGACGAGCACGACGCCGAGCGGTTCGCGCCGGATCTCGGCCCGGACGCCCGTCAGCCAGGCCGGCCGTCCGCGCCGCCCCAGGCGCCGCGGCGCCAGCAGGCGGGCGGCATTGCGCTGGATAAAGCGGCAGGCGTCGGCCAGAGGCACGACCTCCGCGGTGAGCGTCTCGCCGGGACTCCGCTCGTTCGTCCCCTCCACGGCGGCGCACAGATGCGCGGCGCGCTCGGTGATCTCGTGTCGCAGGCGACCGAATACCGCCACGCGCGCTCGCAAAGGCCGTGCGGCCCAGGCAGCCTGCGCGCTGCGAGCTGCCATCACCTCGGCAGCGACCTCCGCCCGCAACAACTCACCGGGGGCCTTGTCTCGTTGCGGTGAGTGGCCCTCGTCCATCGTTCGCGCCCCTTTCGGCGGACCGCCGCGTCTCTGGCCACGCGGCGAGAACACCACGCCATGCTACACGGCAAGGGGCGCTCATGCCACCATCGTCCCTGGCAGTCTGGCCGCCTCAAGGCAGCGACAGTTCCCGGCGGATGCTGGTCACAAGCCGCTCCTGGGCGTCCAGGACCGTTGGCGCGTAGCAGGGCCTGAGAGCGGGCCGGTGTGTTCGCTCATGGTCGTCTGCTGAACGGGGCTTTCCGCTGGCCGGCGATGTCGGCAGCGGACGCAAAAGGCAGTCCCTCATTCCGCGGGCATGTCGTGCTTAACGTAGATCAGCGCCTCAGTGTCAAAGCCCCACCTCCGTGCCTGGGCAATCAGGGAGAGGAGAGTGCCCTCGTCAAGGTCCGGACGGCGTGACAGGATCCATAGGTAGGAGCGCGTGTGCGAAGTGACCAGTGCGTGCTGGTAGTCCTGCTTGTCCAGTCCAATCACGTGGTAGCCTCCCCAGAAGGGCCAGAAGAAGCGGACCTTGAGGCTGGCCACGTCGCCTGAGCTGATCGACCTGGCGACAGCTTCCGCTTGGCGCCACTTGCCTTTCTTCGGGTCGTAGCCTCTGTTGACTACGCGGATGGCCCCGTCGTTCCTCCAGGAGTAGCTGGCCGTCACATTGCTCAAGCCCCGTTCGAACCTGTGGTCCAGCCGCGCGATCTCGTACCAAGTCCCCAGGTAGCGGTCAGGCTCGAACCCTTGCACTGGCTCAAGGCCCTTTGGTGGTCCCATACACCCCACAGCACTCATCGCCGAGCAGAAGCATGCGGCCAACAGCAGTAGGGCAAACACAGCCGTCCGTCGAAGCCTGCGCCTGTTGTGGCTCGCCATCGTGCCGTTCTCCCCCGAGCAGCTATTGAGGCCGATATTGTCACGGTGAAAGCGCGGCCTCCCGAAGAAGGCGGTCCTGCGCAGCGCTCGTGAATCCCTGAGACATCCACCTTGGAGACAAAGGGCTCAGTAGTCGAGTCTGGAGTCATGAGAAGGCCGGCCCCTGAGCGCCCTAGGGTCTCTGTCAGCGTTGCCGTGGGTAGCACTTGATCCATGCCACCTCCAGACTGAATGGACCCTCCTGCCGGTCAGAGATGAGGAAGCCGAAGGACCTGACCGCCTCGCCATCCAGGGGAGGCCGGTCGGTGAGCACTCTCCCATGATAGGTGGGCGTGAAGTCGCCGAATGGAATCCGCACCTCCGTCCATTCGCCTGCCGAGGTCGCGAAGGGGGCCTGGTACATGATCCCGTCGAAGGCTCGGTCTGTACCGGCCGACAGCTTGTAAGCCTTCCCATCCCCCAGCGACCCCATGGCTCCCGGTCAAGTCAACGTCGACCTTCGGCGACCTGACCGAGGCAAAGCCCCCCTGGTTCTCAAGAGACAACGTCCCCGCGAACACGAGTGCCCCCCGGTCTCCCCTGCCGGCGCTGCTGTGAGAGACACCCCCCATCACAGTGTCGTTGATCGCCTGCCAGCCCGCGTGGGCTTCGGGCCTGCCGAAGTCGAGAACGACGGTCTCACCTTCCACTGTGTCACCCTCCTGCTTGGCAGTCTCTTCGCCTGGGACAAGCGCTGGCTTGGGTCCGGTGCAGCTGGCTACCAGCATGGCGACAGCAACAGCCAATGCCCAGAGCACTGGTTCCCACCGATCCATGACGCTTCTTCCCCCACGGCCTAGCTCGAACGCACTCGCAGGGGTGCACGGCGATCCTGGCTGCCTTGATTATAGGGACTCCTGACCAACCTGGCAAGGAGTTCGGTCGGCTACAGAATGTCAGGAGCCCCCGCGCGGCCCGCCCCTCAGCCAGTCGCCTTGCTCTCTTACCGCAGCACGGCACGGATGGCCTCGAAGTCGGGACCTTTCGGCATGGCGAAGAGGCACTTGCCTTCCCTCCGCCCCATCCACAGCTCGCCGAGGGCCCGCTTCTCTCTGGAATCCGCGTTGCTCCAGATGTGGGCGCCTTTGTATTCGACTACGAGATAACGGCCGTCTCGCAGCTTGGCTACGAAGTCAGGGTAGAACCTGTCCGTTGATGTCGGCAGCCAGAAGGAGTGGTCAGGCCGGCGCTCCAGGTTCCGCACCCAGAACTCAACCCCCGCCCCGGTACACTCGGCCGTACGGGTACTGACGCGGATCGTACGTGAAGGCCACCTCGGGGGTCACGACAAGCGGCGTCTCGCACTCAGGATCGAGGAGCGTCTGATAGGCTTCCTGCCTCGCCTCCTGGCGGTAACCGTCAATCTTCGCCGCCACGGCATCACGCAGCCTGTACTTGTCGCGCGCCAGGACGGTGCCGGGGATGGGCAGCCGGGGATCGGAGGAGTCGACGCCGCCGGTGACCTGCTCGCCGTCGGCCAGGCGCACGGCCTTCGGCGGGCGCAGGCGCAGGTCGGCGTCGTTGGCCAGTTCATCGGCTCGCCGACGCGCTCGCTCAGAGATGTCGCCCTCGGCGTTGGCCTGGATGCGCCAGGCGATGCGCTTGATGAGATACTGCTTGTGTCCGTTGGGCGCCTCCTCGCCGAAGACCTCCGCCCACCTGCGGCGCAGTTCCTTGACTGTCATGTCCCGGAGCTGGTGTATCTGCCCGCTTATGTCTGTGCCTGTGGTCATGTATCTCCTTTCCCAGAAAGGCCTTGCGCGTTAACCACAGACACATCAGGGCTCATTTTGCCCCCGGAATCAAGCGGTTTTCGGCCAGATTCGGCAGGTTTCTCGCCGCCCGTGGCTGACCGTGTATTTAGCCGCAGGACTCCCCGGGCGAGGATGGCAGCCACCTCTGCCATGCGCTCCTCCGGCG
>Ga0111189_1110_pt1 | contig 11105 bp, 7 predicted proteins | sample DeeMarSWOR324_28_FD_80357 | JGI IMG/M metagenome (GOLD analysis project Ga0111189, IMG submission 80357) | Planctomycetes bacterium SM23_32 | reverse complement strand
CGACCGGGAGACCCACGACCAGCTCGTCACGCCGATGATGACTGACAGCATCAGGACGCTGCGCGTGCGCAGGCTGACCGAGAGGAGGATGAGGATGACGAACGGCGGGATGACGAGGAAGAGGTTGGTCAGGGAGTTCAGCAGGCCGTCCACCAGCCCGCCCTTATAGCCGGCCATCGAGCCGAAGGCGGTGCCGATGAGGGTGGCCACCAGGCCGGCCAGCAGGCCCACTTTGAGCGAGGTGCGCGTGCCGTAGGCCAGCTCCACCAGCACGTCGCGGCCGAAGTTGTCCGTGCCGAACCAGGCCTCGCCGGACGGCGCGTCGTAGAGCCCTCCCACCCGGTCGCTCGGCCCCGCGCGGAAGCAGAGCGGCCCGACCAGCCCGAACAGCAGCACGAGCACGAAGATGATGCCGCCGATCTTGGCCTTGGGCGCGGCCCACATCCTGCGCAGCAGCTCTATCATGGGGCGCCCTCCTCCATCTCGGCGGCCCGAATGCGGGGGTCAATCAGCCCGTAGGAAAGGTCCATCAGGAAGTTGGCCCCCAGCACGCAGAGCGTGATCAGCAGAGTGCAGCCCTGGATGAGCGGGTAGTCGGACTGCCGGATGGCCGTGAACAGCTCCATGCCGATGCCCGGGTAGGAGAAGACCACTTCGGTGATGAGCGAGCCGCCTACCACCATGCCCAGCGAGGTGGCGAACCCGGTGATCTGCGGCAGGACGGCGTTCTTGAACACGTAGCTCACGATGCGCAGGTTGCCTATCCCCAGGCTGCGGCAGTAGAGCACGTAGTCGCTGTTCAGCTCGTAGATGGACATCTCCCGCATGCCGATGGCCTGCCCGCCGACGGTGACCAGCACGATGGACAGGAACGGCAGCACGTAATGGTAGGCGGCGCTGCGCAGGAAGGGCGCCGTGAACGCCACGCTCAGGCTCTGGCCGTAGCCGCCCGCCACGGGGAACCAGTCCAGCACCACCGCCATGAAGTAGAGCAGCAGGATGCCGAGCGCGTAGTGGGGGATGGAGTTCAAGAACAGCGAGAGCGGGAAGACGGTGTGGTCGAAGATGCCTTTGCGGTAGGCGGCGACGGCGCCCAGCACGTTGCCCACGACCCAGCCGACCACCAGCGCCGGCAACTGGAGAGCCAGCGACCACGGCAGCGCACGGGCCAGCACCGTAGTGACGGGCGTGGGGTACTGGCTGAAGGAGGTGCCCAGGTCGCCCTGGAGGAGCAGCCAGACGTAGTTGACGAACTGGACAGGCAGCGGCTTGTCCAGGCCGAACTCCTGGACGTAGGTGTCGTAGAGCCGCTGCATCGTATCGCTTTCGATGCCGCCGGCGGCGATCTCGGAGACGATCTGGCTGATGGGGTCGCCGGGGACGAGGCGCGGGAGGTAGAAGTTCAACAGCAGCGCAAAGAAGAGCGTAAGAAGGTACCACCCGGCCCGTCTGCCGATGTACCTGGCGAAGCGCTTCACCCCGCCGGCCTCCTTCCCGCCGCCGAGCGCGCCAGGAACGCCACGACCACAGGACATCGTCCCCTCGCCATGCTCACCCTCGCCCCCTTGCCTCTGCTCTTGCTCTCACCCGTCCTCGTCGCCGCTCCTTCAGCGTCCCGCATCCGCGGGAGGACGGGACTTCGGAGGGCAGGCCTGCTCACCTGCCCCGCCCGTCCCGAGGCGGGCGAGCTCTGCGGTGGACCCGGAACTCATCGCCCGGTGGGCCGGATGCGGTAGAGCGCCTTGATGCCGGCCCCGTCGGTGCAGATCTGCGGCGGCGCGTAGGCGTCGTCCGCCGTGGGGAAGCCCGTCCAGTGCGTCGTGTTGAACTCGTAGAAGAGCCACGGCCGGTACTCGAGCGGCAGCACGGGGATGTCGCGCAGGAAGATGCGGTTCAGCTCGCCGTAGAGCCGCTTGCGCTCCGCCTCGTCGGCCACGGCGGCCACCTGCGCGAGCAGCGCCTCCGCCTCGTCGTTCTGGTAGCGGCCCCAGTTCCAGAACGCCGCCCCCTCCCCGATGCCCGGCACGCCCTGAGCCGACATGACGTTGCGGAACTTCAGCCACGGCTGGGCCGGCGAGTACGAGCCGGACGGGTTATACATGACCATGTCGAAGTCCCCCTGCTGCACGCGGTCGTAGAAGGGCGGGTACTCCGGAAACTCGGCCCGCACGTCGAGCCCGATGCGCCGCAGGTCCTCCGCCACTATCTTCAGCGTGCTCATCCAGTCGGTCCAGCCGTGCGGGCATTCGACGCTGAGCGAGCGCATGGCCGAGCCGTCGGGCATGCGGAACCTGCCGTCGTCGCCCTTGCGGTAGCCGGCCGCGCGCAGCACCTGCTCGGCCCGGGGCGGCTCGTAGGCCCACCCCTGCCGGTCAACCAGCTCCTGATCGAAGTACTGCGCCTCGCGCCCGAACTTGCTGATCAGCCCCGGCACCATCGTCGGCGAGTACCTGGTCATGGCCAGCTCGGCGATGGTCTCATAGTTGACGGCGAAGGCCACGGCCCGCCGGAAGGCCGGGTCGCGCATCGGCTCGCGGTGCAGGTTGAAGATCAGCGAGGGCATCGAGCCGCTCACGTAGAAGTAGGGCGCCTCCCTGAACCACGTGCCGACCGGCGTGCCGCTCTCCCACATCTTCCAGACCTGCGGCACGAACTGCTGGGAGACGTCCACGTCGCCCTTCTCCAGTGCCAGGTTGCCCGACTCGTTGCCCTTGTAGATGACGTGCACGATGTAGATGGGCGCCGGCAGGCCCCACAGCTCCTTGCCCCAGTAATCATCGAACCGCTTGATGACGATCTTCTGCGGCGAGACCTCGTGCAGACGGTAGGGGCCGGTGCCGACCGGCTCGTCGTTGGTCCACTGGCGCAGGCGCGTGGCGTCGCCGCCGAACTCCTGCTCCTTGGCGCTGAAGACGGACTTCGGCAGCATGTTGATGTGGCAGACGTACTCCAGCAGCATTAGACGGTTGGGCCTCTCAGGGTCGAGCGCGAAGTGGACGGTGTGGGCGTCCACGGCGCTCACCTCGGCCACGTGGTCCCAGAAGGCGCTGTAAGGCAGCTCGTAGCGGCGGGCCAGCTCGTAGGTGTAGACCACGTCGTCGGCGCTGAAGGGTTCGCCGTTCTGCCAGCGGGCGGCCGGCTGGAGCTTCACCTCGAGCGTCAGGTCGTCCGCCCACTCGCAGCCGGTGGCCAGCAGCGGCTCCAGCTCGCCGGTGATCATGTCAAAGGCGAACAGCGTCTCGTAGACCAGCTCGCGATGCGGGTCGCCCACCGGCCAGTCCACGTCGGCCGCTACGGGATTGAAGGTGGACGGCGCGCCCCACTGGAGCCCGGCCATGTAGAGTGTCTGCGCGCGGGACAGGCCGGCCGGCGCCGGCTCCCTGGCGCCCTCGTCCCGGCCCCCGCACGCGGTGAGGAAGCAGGCGGTCACGATCAGCATGCAGAGCGGCAGTCCGCGCCGCGGCGAGTCGGTACCGTGCATGTCCGGGGCACCCCGTTGAGGATGGAAGGGGCGAACGCGCGCCCGGCGACCATGCTATGGGGCGCCCCCCGGACGGTCAAGGGCAAGTGCGCAGGGACGCCGCCTCCCCCGCTGCCCTTCCGAGCGCCGCCAACCGTCGCCGCTGTCATTCCGAGCCCGCTGAGGGGCGGGCGAGGCCTGCCCGCCCCCGGCGGGAATCTCGCCGTTCGCGGGGCCAGAACCATGCTGTCGAGATTCCTCGTCGCGCGCCATTCCATCGCGCGCTCCTCGGAATGACACTTCGCGGCTTCCCGCCTGCGCGCTACTTGCCCATGGCCTTCAGGTTCTGAAGGCAGCGGTCCACGGCCTCCAGCGGCGGGAAGGCGTCGCTCTCGTACTCGACGATGTACCACTCTGTGCCGCCCACCGTCTCGCAGAGCCGGAACACGCCGTCCCACGGCACGTCGTCCTCGCCGATGAGCGGGCGGAAGCCCTTGCGCGGGTCCTCCCTGCCCGCCTCCTTCGAGTAGGGCTTCAGGTGGACGGTGATCGCCCGGCCGGGGTAGCCCTCCAGCAGCGAGACGATGTCGGCGCCGCCGTAGAGGGCGTTGCCCAGGTCGAGCTGCATGATGACGCCCGGGCCCGTGTTGCCGAAGAAGGTGTCCCAGGGCGGCTCACCGTCCATGGGGGTGAACTCGACGTGGTGGTTGTGGTAGCCGGTGAGCATGTCGTGGGGGGCGAGCTTGTCGGCCAGGTCGTTGAAGAAACCGGCGAGCTTCAGCCAGTCCTCACGCGAGCTGCGCAGGCTCTCGGGAACGCCCGGAACGATCACGTAGCGGTTGCCGAGCGTTTCGTTGAAGGCGATCGTCTCGTCGAGCCGCTCGTCCTGCACCAGGTCGAACGGCGTGTGCCAGCCGCAGCAGTCGAGGCCGAACTCGTCGAGCAGGGCCCGCAGCTCGTCGGCCTTGTGCTGGGGCGGGCCGGCGAACTCCACGCCGTCGTAGCCCATCTCCGCCACGGCCCTCAGCGTGCCGCGCACGTCGCTGGCCAGCTCGTGGCGAACAGAGTACAGCTCCAGACCGATCGGTATCCTCGCCATCGGCAGTGCTCCTTGACGCTGCTGGGGATGTCGTGCGATGCCCGCGGCCGCGCGCCGCAACGGGCAGGCGAGCCGATTCTACAGGAGGCGACAGGCGCCGTCCAGAGGCACGGGGCTGCGCACGCGCCGCGGCGGCAGCGCGACCCGTACGTGCGACAGGGGCGCGCTCCCCCGGTGCGAGGGGGGCCGCGCCCCTGCCATCACCGCACGCCTTCAGCCGCCTTACGGCTGCATAAACGGCTCCTGGCCCATGCCGCCCATCATGGCCTGCTGGAAGGCGCCCGTGATGTTGGTCAGCGCCGAGACGGGCAGGCGGAAGTGCTTCTCCAGCGTGCCGTCCCCGGTGATCCAGACAGCCATCGCCAGCGGCGGGCCGCTTTCGATCTGCATGTTCGCCAGGCCCGGCGGCATCGGGAACCCGCCCCCCATCGCCGTCATGGCTTCTGTAAAGGCCCTCATGTAGAAGCCGACGAGCTTCTCCAGGGACAGGAAGCCGACGGCCGCGGGGGCCCCCGTCCTGGCACCCAGCACTTCCGACAGGCCGGGCAGCCCGGCGGCGGGCGAGGCAGCGCTGTCTATGACGGCCTTCAGCCTGTCCAGGGCGCCTGCACCCTGCGCGTAGACGTATACGTCGTCCAGGAACGTGCCGTAGGCCTTCAGGTCCTCGCCCCAGAACACCGTGACCATGTGCTGCTGCATGACGGCCATCTGCTGTCGCATGGCGTCCATCTGCGGGCCCTGCATGCCGGCGGGGGCACCGAACTCGTAGTCAATGTCCCACTCCGCGATCTCATGGCCGGCGTGCGTGAGGGCAGCCGGCTTGTAGTTCATGCGGGTGGTCACCCCGAAGGCCTGCTGGAAGTCGCCGGCGACCTGGAACTTCTCGGTCGCCGAGGCAAGGAACTGCTTCATCTGCTCAGGGTCCTTGACCCGCATGGCGCTGACGAAGAACAGGTGCCCTTCCGGCCCCACGCCGCCCGCGAAGGCCATCTCGTCGCCCATCTGCGCGACGCCGTCGGCCATGAGCTGCTTCATGGCGTCCAGCGCGCCGGCCGACTCAGGGCTGGCGACCGCGCCGAGGAACTTGCCGTACCACTCCACCAGCGGCGTCAGGTCGCCGGTGCGGCCGGCATAGAGGCCGACTACGTCGGCTGGCATGTGCCTGACCATCTCCAGTTCGCCGCCGCGCATGCCGTTGATGTAGACGGCCATGCCGCTGCCCTCAACGGCCTTGACCCGGGACCAGCCGGTGACGGCATCGGCCTGGAGGGTGACCCCGGCGCTGACGGTGTCCAGTTGCAGCGCCAGGTCCTCGACGCCGTCCACCATCACCTGGAGCATCTTCTGCGGGTCAATGCCCGCCTGGGGCTGCATGCCCATGCCCATTGCCATCATGCCACGCATCATGTCGAAGGGGTTCGCCCCCTGGGCATTGAGGGCGTCCAGCAGTGCCTTGAGGCGGACGACGGCCCCGGCGTCCGAATCCCCGAAGAGCGGCCCTTCCGGCAGGGAGCCGGCCTGGATCATCGCCAGGACGGCCCTGACGGCCGCCGGGTCGTCGGCCAGGACCGCCCGATTGCCGCTCAGGCCGATCGCAAAGGAGTCAGTCCACTCCGCCCCCCAGTCTTCCCCCTCTTCTTCGAAACCAAGGAACGCCTGGGTGAAGACGTGGACGCCGTCCTCCTGGGGCTCGTCCTCGTAATCGTCCGAGATGCTGTCGAGGTAGAGCTGGGGGTCGGTGACCGTGAACACCAGCGCGAGCGATTCCAGCAGCGGGGGCTTCAGCCCTACCACGTGGAGCGGCCTGGACAGGTCCACCGTGGTCGGGTCCTGCGTCTTCAACGTTTGGGCGGGCAGAGCGTCAACCAGCGGCGCCGGCGTGGCCCCGGGATCCACCGCCATGGCGATGTCGGCCAGCTTGGGGTCGAGCGTCTTCACGTTCGCCAGCTCGGCCAGCACCATCACGTCGTCGGGCAGCCCCTCCGGCGCGCCGGTCTGAGCGTGCGCCGGCAGGACCCACAACAGCGCCGCCAGGGCGCACACACACATGGCCTTCTTCATCTTCCCACCTCCCGAAGTGTGATTGACCGCTTTGCCAGCGCCCATCCGCGCCGCCGCAGGCTATCAGGCCCGCCGAGCGGGGTCAAACGACTCGGCCGGCGGCACGACACGGATGTTGCGGCTCGGCAGTGTCTGCTGGCTGCCCCTATACGCGGGCCGCCCGCCTGCTATTCGCCGGAATCCGCGAGCGCATGGTCCCCCCGGGCGCCGGCGGCAGCAGGGCCCTCCTCCAGCAGCCGCTGCACGGCGCGGCACTTCGCAAAGAGCACCGGGTCGGCCTGCGCCAGGAAGCCTACGTCGTTGCCGTGCCGCACGATGTAGCAGTGGGTCTCGGCGAAGTCGTCAAAGTGGTTCAGCCAGCCATAGAGGCTCGGCATACCCGCCACGCGCATGTAGGCCACGGGCGGCAGCACGGTGGCGGCGGCCGCGTAGGCGAGCGGCCCCACGTGCGGCGGCAGGTAGCCCGGCCCCCCCGCCGACTCGAACTCCGCCAGGAAGCGACGCCACCGCTCCGGCTGCTCGGTGTAGATGGCACCTTCTGCAGCAGGGAGCGGTTCTTGATATGGATCGGGAAGCCCTGACCGGCCTCGGCCGGGTCCACGTAGCCCCGCACCAGCAGGGGGAACGGGTAGGCGGCCCCGTTGTCGGCGAAGGACTCTTCAATGACCACCGGGCCGATGTTCGCCTTGAAGAACGCCGGGGTCCGGGACAGGTCGCGGTCTATCCGGTCCAGCAGGCCCGGCAGGTTGCCGCACAGGTAGCAGCGACTCAACGGGTTGTCGGCCCGCACGGCGACGCCGTGTTCGCGGCGGATATCGGCGATGCGGGCCTGGACCGACGCCGTACTCGCGCAGCCCGCACACAGGGCCGCCAGCAGGCACACAGTGCCCCTCGCAAGCCACCCGGCTGCCTTCACGGATTCCCCCTCCGTTGTCCCTCGCCCCGTCACGGGACGCGGTTACGCACCACCACCAGTCTAACAAAGGGGGCCCGGCCGCGCAAGGTCGGAATGGGCGCCGCCCGAGGCGGCCGGGCGCATGGGATCACTCCAAGGCGGGCCTTGGGCTCGCCCGCCGAGGAATCTCGTCTTGTCCGCCCAGACGGGCCTGTCGCGGTCTTGCCTGGCGCCGCAGCGCGCGGCTCACTCCCCCGGCGCCGGCTCGAAGAAGAGCAGCCCCGGCGTGCCCGTCGCCGAAAGCTCTACGGAACCGGCGGCGAGGCGGGCCTGCACAGGCGCTTCGCCTCCCTCCCACATGGCCGGCCCCACGGTCCGCACCAGCTCGCAGCCCGCCAGGCCCGCCTCGGTGAGGTCAAGGCGGCACGCCCGCGCGGCGCCGTCCCACGTCGCCGTCCAGACCGCCAGGCACGAGCGCCCCCCCGGCGCATCGAAGCGGTAGGCGTAGACGCCGTCCAGCTCTTCCCTCAGGGCCCGGGCGAACGCATAGTCGCCCAGGTTCGCGTAGAGGGACGCCATCGCGTGGAAGGCCGGCTGCTTGACGCCGTTGGACACGATGCCGCTGGCGTTGTGCTGCCCCTTGTCGGCGCCCTCGTCGCGATACCAGTACATGTAGGCCCGCTCCACCCCGAGCCGGGCAAACAGCAGATAGGCCCGCAGCAGGAACTGCGCCTGCTGCACACGGCTGACCGCCGAGGCCCGCTCATAGAGCGGCACGCCGTCCGCTATCGGCGCCCCCTCGGCCCGGTGGGCGTCCCAGCCGAACTCGGTGACCCAGACCGGCTTGTCGGGGGCGACCTCGTCACGCCACGCCAGCACCTGGCGCACGCTCCGCAGGAAGTCGCTTTCGGGGTCCTCGGGGTGCGTCCGGCGCCGGTTGGGCCACTGCCCTTTCATCGCGTAGGCGTGCACGTTGATGACGTCCACCAGGTCCAGCCAGCCCTCGTAGCATGAGATGCTCTTGGCGAAGTCGCCGCTCTCGCCGAGCGTCACCGCGGCCGTGGCCACGCGCATCTGCGGGTCGCCCTGCTTCAGCCCGATGGCCATGGCCCGCGCGATGCGGCCGTAGTCCCGGTCGGAGTACTTCCCCGGCTCGTTGCCCAGTTCGGCCGTGTGCACGAGCGCCTTGTTGGACGGCCCGAAGAAGCGCGCGAACGCACGCCCGTAGTTGTAGGCCCACGCCTCGGGCAGCAGCCACTGGTCCGGTTCCACCACGCTTATCATCAGCGAGGCGTCAATCTCGAAGCCCGCCTGCCGCCACTCGCCGTAGAGCGTCTCCCAGTTCACGCGGTTCAGCGCGAAGGGATAAGGCGGGTCCTCGTAGGGCTGGGTCACGTCCAGGTCCCAGTTTATGCCGTGGTAGTTGCGCACCAGTCGGCCGACCGGCGCGTAGGTGGCGCCGCGGAAGTGATAGTGCCCGCACAGGCCCATGAAGTCCTTCATGGGCACGCTGACGCGCGGCACGGCGCCCCCGGCGGACCCGAAGAAGATCAGCCGCGGCGTGCCCCCCGCCGTGAGCTTCACGGCGCCGCCGGTCGTCTGGGCGTCCACGGACTTCTGCCCGCCGTACTCGAAGCTCGGCTCGGCGGCGCGCAGCAGCTCGAGGTCCCCCAGCCCCGCCGCCTCGAGGTGCAGCACGTAGTCCCTTTCCTCGCCGTCGCGGGTGGCGTTCCACACGGCCACGCAGATGCGCCCGTGGTCGTCCTCGAAGCGATAGGCATGGACGCCGTCGCGCTCCTCCTCCAGCACGCCGGCGAAGCGGTAGCCCCCCAGCATGGCCTTCAGCGACGCCATGGCGTAGTAGGCCGGCTGCCGGACACCCTTCGAGATGAGCCCGCTGGCGTTAAAGGCCCCCTGCGCCGGGCCGTCGTCCTGGTAGTAGTAGACGTAGCCCCGGTCCACGCCGTGGCGCGCGAACAGCAGGAAGGCGCGCAGCAGGTACTGGGCCTGCTGAAGGCGGCTCAGCGTGGAGGGCCGCTGGTCGAGCGGCACGCCCTTCCTCAACGGGGCGCCCTCCGGCACGTGGGCGTCCCAGCCGAACCCGCTGACCCAGACCTCCTTGTCGGGCGCGTGCTCGTCGCGCCACGCCACCAGCGCGCGCACGCGCTCCAGGAAGTCGCTTTCGGGGTCTTCGGGGTAGGTACGCACGCGGTCGGGCCATTCGCCTTTCAGCGCCATGGCGTGCAGGTTGAGCACGTCTATGCCGTCGAGCCAGTCCCGGTAGCAGGCGATGCTCTTCGCGTAACGATGGCTCTCGCCGAGCGTGAGGGCGGCGGTGGCGATGCGCATCTCGGGGTCCCCCTCCCGCAGCCCGCCGGACATGGCGCGGGCGATGGCCGTGTACTGCTCGTCGGAGAACGTGCCCGGCTCGTTGCCCAGCTCCACGGTCCCGACCAGCCCCCTGTGCGACGGCCCGAAGAAGGCGGCGAACGCCTTGCCGAACCCGTAGGCGGCCTCCTCGGGCGCGGCCCACTCGGCGGGCGGCGCCGCGCTGCCGAGCATGATGCAGGCGCTCACCTCGAAGCCGGCACGCCGCCAGCCGGCGTAGTGCACCTCCCAGTTCACCCGGTTCAGCGCGAAGGGATAGGGCGGGTCCTGATAGGGCCTTCTGACGTCCAGATCCCAGCCCAGGTCGTGGTAGTTGCGCACCTGGGAGGCGGCCGGTGCATAGGTGGGCCCGTCGAAGTGGAAGTGGCCGCAGATGCCCATCACATCGCCCACCGTGGGAGGCCCGGCGGCCGAGGCGACGGCCGAAAACGACGCCATCAGGCAGAGCAGCGCACACGCTGGAAGCGCGGCCAGCCGGCGCAGCGGGGCCCGGCGCACGGCGGGGCGGACCACGGCGGCCTCCTTCAGTCGGGGGGGCAAGGCGCACATTCTGCAAGACGAGAGCCCCCTGTGCAAGGGCGCGGGGGATGCTCCAGAGGTTTGTTTTGGACCCCCGCCGGACGTATAATGTCGCTAGCATGTGGGGAGGCGGCGCATGGGCGAGGAACTGCCCGAGACGTTCGGCAAGTGCAGGATAGTCCGGCTGCTCGGACAGGGGGCTACGGCCTCCGTGTTCCTGGCCCACCACGAGGGGCTGGACATGTCCGTCGCCGTCAAGGTTCTCGACCGGACGCTTTCGCAGAAGAAGCCCCACTACGCCGACCGGTTCCTGCGCGAGGCCCGCATGGCCGCCTGGCTGGACCATCCCAACATCGTGCGGGTCATAGACTGCGGCGTCGAGGACGGCTACCACTACATGGTGATGGACTACGTGGACGGACCGAACTGCCTGGAGAAGATCAAGGAGCATCCCGAGGGCCTGCACTGGCAGGAGGCCGCCCACATCGTGCGTCAGGCCACCGACGGGCTGGCCTACGCGGCCGGGCGTGAAGTCATCCACCGCGACGTGAAGCCCAGCAACATCATGATAGACAGCTCCGGGCGCGTGCGGGTGACGGACCTCGGCCTGGCCAAGCTCACCATCAAGGGCGTCGTGTCGCTGACCGGGGAGCTTCAGACCGTCGGCACGCCCAACTACATGA
>Ga0111189_1052_pt1 | contig 11173 bp, 9 predicted proteins | sample DeeMarSWOR324_28_FD_80357 | JGI IMG/M metagenome (GOLD analysis project Ga0111189, IMG submission 80357) | Planctomycetes bacterium SM23_32 | reverse complement strand
GACGGCGGCGCTGCTGGCCACGCCGACGCCGATGGGTATGTCGCTCCAGAGCAGGAACGTGCCGCCGCGCTCGAACCGAACGCCCTCCTCCCTTTCCAGCACGGGCAGGACGCCGAGCACGTAGGCGGCCCACGCCGACTGCGCGTCGGCCGTCAGCAGCGTGCGGAGTTCCCCGTATGGCTTCAGGCGGCCGCCGTCGCGCAGGTCGGCCAGGTCCACCTGCACGTCGCAGGGGCGGCCCTCCGCCTGGAAGGTGGCGCTGCGTGCGCGCAGCAGCGTGTCGTCCCGCGGCTGGAAGGCCACGACGGCCGCGTGCCGCAGCGGGCCCTCGAAGACGACCGAACCGCTGTAGTCGGCGATGCCGCCCATGCAGTCAACGCGTGCCGGCCCCCGACCTACCGTCAGCGGAGTGCCCGGCTCGAACAGCTCGGCGCCGCGGTCACGAAGATACGCCTCGAACGGCTCGAGGAGCTCGTCGCGCTGCGCGTTCTCTCTGACCAGCCTCATGGCATGTCGGCGGCACAGGTGATGCGGATGCCGTCACGGCGCCGGGGGTCCGTCCAGCAGGCCGTGTTCGGCGAAGCTGAAGTAGCCCTCCTCGCCCACGATGAGGTGGTCGAGCACGTGGATGCCGACCAGGCGGCCGGCCTCGCAGAGCCGGGCGGTGAGGCGGCGGTCCTGGGGGCTCGGCTCGGGGTTGCCGCTGGGGTGGTTGTGGACGAAGATCACCTTGGCGGCGCTCTCACGGATGGCGGGCTTGAACACCTCGCGGGGGTGGACCACGCTCTCGTTCAGGGAGCCGACGGCCACCTCCTGTTCGCGCAGGATGCGGTGCTTGGTGTCGAGCAGCAGGGCCAGGAAGTGCTCCTTCTTGAGCCCGTAGAGCTTCTCGCGCATGTAGCTGAAGAGCTGTTCGCTGCCCGTGATGGCCGTGCCGGGGGGCATCTTCTGGGCGGCGTAGCGTCGGGCGATGGCCAGGGCCGCCTTGATCTGCGCCGCCTTGGCCGGCCCGATCCCGTGCACCCGCGTCAGCTCGCCCACGGTGCAGTCGGCCAGGCGCCGGAAACTGCGGAACCGGCTCAGCAGCCGGCCGGCCAGCTCCAGGGCCGTTGCCTCCTCGGAGCCGGAGCGGATGATGATGGCCAGCAGCTCCACGTCGCTGAGCCCCTCGGGGCCGAGCTGCAAGAGCCGCTCACGCGGGCGCTCCGTGCTCGGCAGGTCCTTGATGGTGGGCTTGCGCTCGGGGTAGTCGCACCACTCGGCCAGCGGGCACTCGGCGCAGAGGGGCACTGTGCGGCAAAGGCCCGCCGGCTCATCCTCCGAGCAGAAGCTGAGCAGGCCCGCCGCCACCTCCTGCGGCGCGGCGGCGCCGTCGGCCGCCATGCGGCGCGGCGGGCGCTCCAGGTGCGCGGGATGGCCCCAAGCCGCCGGCAGAACCCGGCGAGTTCGGCCCGCTCCAGGTCGGGCGCCGAAGGGCCGGCCGCCGCCATGTCGCTCGCCGTCGGCCGGCGCTCCCGCACGGCGGCCCAGATGGCTCCGTAGGGCTTCTCGCGCAGGCCCGGGCTCTGCTCGGAACGTCCGCTCCGCATCACTCCGTCCTGAAGGCCTCGACCGCTGAGAGCGGCTGGCGGTCCAGGTCAATCACCCGCCATCCCGGCCGTTGCGGCGGCAGGAAGGTGGCGGCCGGCAACTCCTTGTTGAGGCGCGGATCGCCCAGCCGAAGCTCCACCTTGACCCCGTCGAGCGGCCGCTCCACGGTCAGCCGGCGCGGGAAGGGGACGCCGTCGGTCTGCTTGTGGCCCCCCAGCACCACCTCGGTGACCGTCCGCCCGAGAGCATCATAGCGGCGGATGGCCGTCACGACAACCTTCCGGCGGTCAACCAGCACGCGGCTGCGCAGCACACCCGCCACGGGCACGTCGAAGCGGTATTCGTCCGCCTGAACGGCCATCGTGGTGTCGGGCCACGTCAGGCCGAGCCGGTCGGGACCGGCGAAGAAGCTGCGCACCTCCCCGGGGCGCACCAGGTGGGGCAGCCTTGCGTAGGCGGCGGGGCCGCCGGTGACGACCTCCCGCGTCTCGAAGATAGCCAGGTAGAAGCGCTCGCCGAGCGCCTTGAGCGAGAAGACGCGCCGGGTGACCTTCTCGGTGTCCAGCCAGAGTCCCGGCAGCCGGGCGTTGAAGGCGATCAGGCCGCCCAGGGAGGGCGCCCTCTGCGTCTTGCCGTCCGCGGTGACAGAGATGTGGAGCGAGATGTCGGTGTCGGTGACCGTGTGGAAGCGCTCGGCCGTCTCCCGGAGTGCCGCCACGACCTCGGCGGGAGGCAGGGGGGGCGGCGGGGCGGGGCGCAGCAGGGCGCAGCCGCCGCTGCTCAGCAGGAAGGTGCTCAGCAAACAGACGCCGAGGCGGCGCACGATGGGGGCCGGCTGTCTGCGGCAGCGCGTGCTCATCACCTCTGTGCCTGTCCCGCCGGCGCCGCCCCGGGCGGCCCCATCAGTCGAACGGTCCCTTGCCTTGCCCCACGTTGCTGCTGTGCCGGTAGATGCTGTTGATGCGGCTGCGGAAGGCATCGTCATTCCTGAGGGCCTGCACGAACAGATTGACCAGGGTGGGGTCGAACTGCGTGCCCGCGCCCGTGGTCAGCTCCGATATGATCTCCTGCTGGGGCAGCACCTTCTTGTAAGGGCGCTCGGAGGCCATCGAGTCGAACGCGTCGGCGATGGCGAGGATGCGCGCCAGAAGGGGAATGTCCTCGCCGGCCAGGCCGTCCGGGTACCCGGCCCCGTCCCACCGCTCGTGGTGGTGGCGGATGGCGGCGATGATGCCCTCGGCGTTGTCCACGTTGTTCAGTATCTGGGCGCCGGTGACGGGGTGCTGTTTGACGGCTTCGTATTCGGAGTCGGTCAGGCTTTCGGGCTTGCGCAGTATGTCGAGCCGCACGGCGAGCTTGCCCACGTCGTGGAGCAGGCCGGCTATCTCGATGTCCCTCATGTCGGGGCGGTCCATGGGGAGCAGCTCGGTGATGCGCAGGGCAACGGCTGTCACCCTTTCGCTGTGGCCGTAGGTGTACTCGTCCTTGACCTCGACCAGGCTGATGATGGTGCGGATGGCGTCGCGGAACAGGCTCTCGACCTGACGAGCCATCTGGGCGCGGCGGATGGCGATGCCGCCCTGGTTGCCGATGGCGGTGAGCAGTTTCAGGTCGCGCTTGTTGAACTGGCGCGAGCCCACCACGTTGTCCACGTAGATGACGCCCACGGGGCCCTGCTCGTCGCTCAGGGGCACGCACATGATGCTCTGTATCTGCTGCACCACCATGCTCTCGGTGGCGTCGTAGTCGCTGGTAGGGTCGGACTTCAGGATGGCCATGCCGCTCTCGTAGCACTCCGAGACGATGCTGCGGCTGAAGGTGTTGCGCGCGAAGGTGGGGATGCCCTCCCTGTTGCGGCTCACCAGGGGCATCAGCACGCCGCCGAGCTGCTTGGCCGCTATCAGGTAGCCCCGGTCCGCCTCGGTCACGTCCATCACGTTGTCCATGATGGTTTCAAACAAGCGGTCCAGGTGGTGTTCGGCGTTGACGCTGTTGATGATCTTGCAGACGGCCGAGAGCTCGCGCTCCAGGTTCTGCTTCTCTTCGGGGGTCTCGGCCTCCGCTTTGGGCAGGTCAATGAAGAAGGAGGACGGCGTGTGGACGTTGGCCGGCTCCCGTATCTCCGTCTCGAAGCTCACCTCGCCGTCGGTGCCGACCGAGAAGTTCGTGCTCTCCTCGCTGATGCCGGATTCCAGCACGAAGCGGAACTCCGCCCCGCCGAGCGTGATCCGGTCGTGGTGGAACAGGATGGCCTTGTGGATGCGGCGGTTGTTGACCCAGGTGCCGTTCTTGCTGTCCAGGTCCTCGGCGCTGTAGAAGCCGTTCTCGAACGCGATGCGGCAGTGGGTGCGCGAGACCTTGCTGTGCATCAGGCGCACGGTGCACGAGTCTCCCCGGCCCAGCACGACGGCCTGCTTGGGCGAGAGGGAGACCTCTTCGTGACCGTCTACCCCGACAACGGGTATGAGCTTGGCCTGCATCTACCGGCGCAATCCCGGCCGAGTTGGTTGAGAGCGACGCCCCCTGGGGCACGGGGCGTGCCGCCTGCCCAGAACGGAACAGATGCGCGCGCACGGGGATTATAGGCAAAGACGGTGCCAGGGATAAAGCCGCAGGGCGCCGGCAGGGCGGCTCAGGACGCTCTAAGGCATTGGCGGGAAGCCGGATGCGACAAACACGCTACGGCAGGGGGCGTCAATCGCTTTCTGAGAAAACTACCTGGCCGTGGAACCTCAAGTCCACGTAGCGGATGCCCCTCAGGCCGGGGTAGTCCCGCAGCTTGCTCAGCAGCATGTCGAGCTTCTCGCTGTCGGGCGTCAGGAAGACCGGCTGCTGGAGCCCCTCCACGCGCTCGTAGACCGAGGAGCGGCCCCACTTGATCTGCGCTCCCTCGGCCACCGTTAGCACGATGTCCGGTTCCGGCGCGCGCCCCACGCCCGTCACGTCAACGCTCACCACCCGCAGCTGCCCGAACAGGCCCTCGCGCCGCAGGAACTCGCAGAGCCTGGCCCCGACAGCCAGCCGGGGGCCGTCCCATCGCTCCCCCAGGGGCGGCGCGGTGTCCAGGAGGGCGTCTACGATGACAGGCTGGAGGGCATCGGCCCACTCGGGCGGCGCGCAGAACAGGTCGTCGCGCAGCCAGTGGCCGTCGGCGTCCACCATGTAAGTCCGCCCGCCGCACTCCACGACGCCGGCCGGCCTGCGGAAGCGCGCCCCGATGCTCAGGCTGTCCGGCAGCAGCCGGCGCACTCTGGTCACCTCCAGCACCCAGGGGCAGCGCTCCAGGCTCTGGCGCACGAGGTCGGCCAGGTCCTCGTCGAAGATGGACTTGCCCTGCGGCACCTCGTCCAGGTAGGCGTGCAGCTCGCGGCCCATCCGCCCGGCCACCACCCACTCGGGGCAGTCGTTCAGGCTCAGGGCGCGCAGGTCCACGCGGAACGCGGGGCGCCCGACGGCGGCGTGCCAGAGCCTCTGCGAGCCGAAGGCCACGGCCGCCAGAGCCAGGGCGATGACCACTACGTAGAGGATGGGCCGCAGGGGCAGATCGGCCGGGCTGCGGCGTCGTGAGCGCGGCTTGCGGGCTCTTGATCTCGCCATGGTTGACCTCGGGCTGGCTAAGCGGTGAGCCGGCGGCGTCGGGCGGCCTGGGCCGCGTCCCGCACGGCAGCCTGTGCAATCGTGTCGCAGAGGGCCGGGAAGGAGATGCCGACCTGGGCCGCCGCCATGGGCAGCAGGCTGCGCGAGGTAAGGCCGGGTATCGTGTTCGCCTCCAGCACGTAGAGCCTGCCGTCGTACCCGTAGAGCATGTCCACGCGGGCCATGTGGCGGCAGCCGAGCGCGCGATAGGCGCGCAGGGCCGCCTCGGTGGCCTTGCGGTAGATGGTCGGCAGCAGGGAGACGGGCGTCACGTAGCGGGTGTTCTGGTCCTCGTACTTGGCCTCGTAGTCGAAGAACTCGCGGCCCACGATCAGCTCGACGATGGGCAGGGCCTCGCCGTCCAGGACGCCGACGGTTAGCTCGCGTCCGCGCACGTAGCGCTCCACCAGCACCATGTCGCTCTCGCGGCGTGCCCGAGCCACGGCCTCGGCGAGGGCGTGAGGCTTGTGCACGATGCTCACTCCGAGGCTCGATCCGCTGGCGGCCGGCTTGCAGACCAGCGGGTAGCCGAAGCGGTGGGCTTGCGAGCTGATCGATCCCATGCTCTGGGCCGGCCCGATGGCGAAGTAGTCGGCCGTGGGAATGGCGTGGCGGATGAACGCCCGCTTGCTGGCCAGCTTGTCCATGGCCAGCCGGCTCGCCTCCGGTCCGCTGCCGGTGTAGGGAATGCCCGCGCTCTCCAGCATGCACTGGAGCTGGCCGTCTTCGCCGAACGCGCCGTGCAGGGCCACGAAAGCCACGTCGGGATCGGCCTGCCGCAGGGCGGCGAGCGAGGGTTCCGTCACGTCGCAGGCGAGGGTGTCGTGGCCGAGGCTGGCCAGCGCTTCGAGGACGGCCTGGCCCGACTTCAGCGACACCTTCCGCTCGCCGCTGAGGCCGCCCATGAGGACGGCGATCTTGAGTTTCTGGTTTCCTTCCATCTTTCCTCCGCCGGTTGTATGCGCCCTGGCGCTAAGCCGCCTTGGAACGACCGGGCCAGTGCCTGACCTCGAGCTCCAACTCGATGCCGAAGCGCCGACGGACCGCCCGCCTCATCAGCTCGATCAGGCGCAGCACGTCCTCGGCGGCGGCGCCGCCCCGGTTGATGATGAAGTTCGCGTGAAGCCGTGATACCTCCGCGTTGCCCACCCGGGTGCCTTTAAGGCCGCAGAGATCCAGCAGCCGGCCGGCCGAGCTGCCCGGCGGGTTCTTGAAGACGCAGCCCGCGCTGCGAACGCCCAGGGGGTGGCGCTCATCCCGCTGGCGGGCGTACCTGTTCATCTGCGCGCCGATCAGTTCGGTGCTGCGCGGCTCAAGCTGGAACTCGGCCTCCACCACGACGCTGCCGTCCAGCTCCAGGTGGCGGTACGAGCAGCGCAGGGCCGCGCGACGCACCGTCTTGAGCCGCCCGTCCGGTCGCAGCACGCGCAGCCGTCTCACCGCGTTGCAGACGTGACGCTCCCAGGCTCCCGCGTTGCCTGCCACGGCTCCCCCCACCGTGCCCGGGATGCCGGCCAGGAACTCCAGCCCGCCGAGTCCGCGGTCCCGGCAGTAGTGCAGCAGCCGGGCCGTTGGCACGCCCGCGCCTGCGCCGATTACGGCGTGGGCCGGACGGCGGATGCGGTCGAATCCGGGCGCGCAGACGTGTATGACGGCGTAGGGCAGGAGTCCTTCCTCGACCAGCAGGTTCGAGCCGCCTCCCAGCACGCGCCAGGCCAGTCTGTCCCGCCGGCATTCGGCCAGAGCGGAGCGCAGCTCGGCCACGCTGCGTGGGTGCAGGTAGCGCACGGGCGTCCCGCCGATGCGCAGCGTCGTCAACTCACCCAACTGCACGTTGGCCTGCATCCGCTGCGTCAGGCCGCCAGCTGGCGGCGGCCCTTCTCCTCGATCTGGGGGATGATGTTGTGGGCCAGTTGCCAGACGCTGCCCGCTCCCATCACCAGCACCACGTCGTCCGGTATCACGTCGCCGACGATGATCTTCTCCAGGTCCCGGAACTCGGGCACGTAGTGGGCCAGCAGCCCGATGTGGTTCATCTGCCGCACCAGGTCCAGCGCGCTCACCGAGCGCTCGTCCTCGCGTGAGTCACGCGCTGCGTAGATGTCGCAGACATAGGTGACCCAGGCCGTCCGGAACGCCTCGGCCAGCTCGGGCAGCATCTTGCGCGTGCGGCTGTACTGGTGGGGCTGGAAGATGATGAAGACGCGCTCGTTGGGGAACCGCTGGTGAGTGGCCGCAATGCTGGCCTTGATCTCCTCGGGATGATGCGCGTAGTCGCTCAGGATGGGCACGCCCCACGGCGAGCCGATCAGCTCCAGCCGCCGGGCCACGCCCTCGAACTCCGCCAGCCCCTCCTTGATGTCCCCGAAGTCCATGCCCGCCTCACGACAGACGGCTATGGCCGCCAGGGCGTTCTGCACGTTGTGCGTTCCGTAGAGGCGAGTGCTGAAGCGGTCCACCTTCTTGCCGTTGTGGCAGAGGTCGAAGTTGCTGTGGACCTTGGCCCTCCAGAGCCGCTCCGCCCGGTAGGTCGCCTTCTTGGCGTCTATGCCGTAGGTGATGGTGGGCACCTCGGCCTCTTCCACCACGGCGCGGGTGTTGGCGTCGTCGGCGTTGGCCACCAGGAAGCCTTCCTCGCCTGCAGCCCGGGCGAAGTCGGTGAAGGCCTCCTGGATGTCCCACATGTCGTAGTAGTAGTCCAGGTGGTCGGCGTCTACGTTGGTGATGACGCCGATGTGGGGGGACAGGCAGAGGAAAGAGCGCCTGTATTCGCAGGCCTCGGCCACCAGGTAGTCCCCCTTGCCGTAGTGGGAGCCGCCGTCAAGCTGGGGCACCTCGGCGCCGATCAAGTAAGAAGGGTCCAGGCCGGCCCGATGCATGAGGAAGGCGATGATGGAGGACGTAGTGCTCTTGCCGTGAGTGCCGGCGACGGCGATGCCCTTCTTGGAGTCCATCAGCAGGCCGAGCAGCTCGGGGTAGCGGAGCACCTCCAGGCCGAGCTTTCGGGCCCGGAGCAGTTCCGGGTTGTCGTCGGCTATGGCCTGGCTGACGACCACCAGGTCCGTGCTGCGGTCCAGCGTGCGCCCCTCCTGCTCGAAGTTGACGACGATGCCCTGCCGGGAGAGCCGGTCGGCGGCCGGTGTCGGCTGGAGGTCGGAGCCCGTGACGTGCGCGCCGCATTCTGCGGCGTAGGTGGCCATTGACCGCATCCCGGTCCCCAGGATGCCTACGAAATGCCAGTGCTCTTTCGACAGGTCCAGCTTCTTCGGCTTCTGCCAGTTGACCACGGCACTCCCCTTTCAGGCGGCTTGGAGGGATTCCTTACCGAGGGTGTCTTCGTCTGGTCGTGAGCGGAGCTTCGGGCGGCTCAGCCCGGCCAGGGCGCCCAGCTCGGCCGCCACGTCGAAGGCGGCGCGAGGCCGTCCCAGCCGCTGCGAAGCAGCGGCCATGCTGCTCAGCAGGTCGTCGTTGCCGGCCAGCAGAGCCACGGTCGCCGCGAGCCGGCCGGCGGTCAGTGCCGACTGGCTGATCGTGATGGCGGCCCCCGTTGCGCTCAGCACCTCTGCGTTGGCCTGCTGATGCTCGTCGACGTGATGGGGATAGGGGATGAGGACGGCGGGCAGGCCCAGGGCCGTCAGCTCCGCCAGGGTGGATCCGCCGCTGCGGCTCACCACGAGGTCCGCCGCCGCGTAGGCGTCCTCCATGCGGTCCAGGAAGCCGATGGGACGATAGGACGAGACGGGCAGGGACTCCTTCCATTCCAGCGCGGCCGGCAGGTGGTCCACTCCCGTCAGGTGGAGAACCTGCAGATCGGGGGCCGCCTCGAAGATGGCCCCGAGCGCCTCCCAGAGCGCGCGGTTCATTGTCAGAGCGCCCTGAGAGCCGCCGGTGACCAGCAGCGTGCGCCGGCGCACCGAAAGGCCCAGGCGCCGCAACGCCCGTTCGCGCCGCACGCCGAACAGCCTCGCCCGCACCGGCATGCCCGCCGCCAGCACTCGCCTGGCCCGGAGCCCCGCCGCCGCCCGGGCCCACTGGACGACGACGAGGTCGGCCAGCGGGGCGAGCAGCCGCACGGCGCGGCCGGGCACCGCGTTCGCCTCGAACAGGACCGTCCGCACGCCAAGCGCGCGGGCCGCCAGCACCGGCACCGCGCAGTCGGATCCGCCGAGGCCCACCACCGCGTGCGGCCTGAAGGACCGCACGACGTCGGCCACCCGACCGGCCGCGCAGAGCGACCGGAACGGCAGGCGCAGCCTCTCCCCGACGGAGTGCCGCCCCACGGCGGGGAGGTGCAACATCTTGTGGTCGCTGACGGCGGAGCGGCACCAGCTGTCCGTCCTCCGGTCGGTGAGCATGAACATCGCCCGCGAGCCGGGGTAGGCGGCCCGGACGGCCTCGGCCGTGGCCGCGGCGGGCATGAGATGGCCCCCGCTGCCGCCGCCCGCGAACAGCACGCGCAGCCCGCCGTCTCTCAGGTCGTTGCGCACCTACCAGCTCCTTGCTCTTGCGAAAATGCGGCCGGCCAGCCGCGCCGTCGCGCCCGCGGCGGCGCGGGCCAGGCCGGCCAGTAGCCGCTCGTAGGCCGGCACGTCCTGTTGCCACGGCACGACGGGGCAGCGCTCGGGCTCCTCCTCGGAGCGCGCGATGCCGACCAGGATGCCGGCCGCCAGCATGCTGGCCATCAGCGACGAGCCGCCGGCGCTGATGAACGGCAGGCTCAGCCCCTTGGTGGGCATCGAGCCGGTGACGACGGCGACGTGGGCGGCCGCCTGCATGCCGAGCAGCCACGAGAGCCCCAGCGCGAGGGCGAACGCGAACGCGTCGCGGCTGCGCAGCACGATCCTCAGGCATTCCCACAGCAGCACGACGAAGAGGGCGATCACGGCCAGCGAACCGATCAGCCCCAGCTCCTCGGCCAGGATGCTGAAGATGAAATCGTTGTCCGCGCCGGGCAAAAAGCCGGCCTTCTGCACGCCGATGCCCAGACCTCGCCCGAACAGGCCGCCCGAGCCGATGGCGATCTTGGACTGGATGAGCTGGTAGCCGCTGCCCCGCGGGTCGCTCCAGGGGTTAAGGAACGCCAGCACGCGCGCCCGCCGATAGGGCACCTCGAGGATGAGCTTCCGCAGCAGCGGCATGCCCGCCGCCGCGGCCAAGAGCACGTAGACCGGCCGCGTGCCCACCACCAGCAGCACTGCCAGGCAGACGGCGCCGGTGAGCACCGCCGTGCCGAAGTCCGGCTCGGCCAGCACCAGCAGGCAGGCGAAGCCGACCACGCCGAGCGGCACCAGGAAGCCGTGCACGGCGCTGCGCATGCGCGTGGCGTTGCGCTCGCAGTAGGCCGCCACCCAGATGCAGAGGCCGACCTTGGCCAGCTCGGACGGCTGGAGCCCGATGGGGAGGCCGGGGTTTATCCACCGTCGGGCGTGGTTGATCTCGACCCCGATGCCGGGGACGAGCACCGCCGCCAGAGCGCCGAGCGACAGCGCGAGGGCAGCCAAGTGGTGGCGGCGCCACCACTGGTAGGGCACCTGCGACGCGGCCACGAACACGAGCACGCCGAGCGCCGTGAGCACCAGACGTTTGCCGGCGGCGGCCGCGAAGGCTGAGCCCTGCGCGGCGCTCGCCGTGGCCACTAGGCCCAGAGACGCCAGGCTCAGCGCCAGCGCCGTCAGGCGCACGCTGGGCCGGCGCCACCGGGCCACCGCCTCGGCGGTCGGCTCCAGGGCCGCTTCGGCCTCGCCCGGCAGTGTGAGATCCAGCATGGTCCTTAACCCCACAGGCACGTCACGTTCAGGCCCACCAGGGCGACCACCGCCCCCCACAGGTAGAAGCCGTGCACGATGCGCGGTTCGGGGTCGCCCCGCTTCTCGAAGATGTGGTGGACGGGCGCCACCGGCAGGATGCGGCGGCCGGACAACTTGAAGAAGCCGATCTGAAGCAGGGA
>Ga0111189_1064_pt1 | contig 11336 bp, 8 predicted proteins | sample DeeMarSWOR324_28_FD_80357 | JGI IMG/M metagenome (GOLD analysis project Ga0111189, IMG submission 80357) | Planctomycetes bacterium SM23_32 | reverse complement strand
CGTAGCCGCCGACGGTGTCGTAGTCCTCGTCCTCGGGCACGTCCACGCCGAGCAGCTCGTTCACCTCGTCAATGCGCAGCCGGGCGTCCACCTCCAGCGCCCCGCTGGAGCGGCGCCGCACGCGGTCCTCCGTGTCCTCCTGGTCGTACTCGTCCTGGATCTCGCCGACTATCTCCTCCATGATGTCCTCGACGGTCACCAGGCCGACCACGCCGCCGTATTCGTCCAGGACGACGGCGATCTGCACGTGCTCCCGCTGGAACTGCTGCAGAAGCGCCCCCACCGTGTTGGTCTCGGGCACGAAGAGGGGCTCCCGCATCACGTCGCGCAGGATGCGGCCGGCGCCGCCGTTCTCCGCCACGGCCGACAGGAGGTCCTTGGTGTAGAGGATGCCCAGGATCCTGTCGAGGGTGTCCTCGTAGACGGGGATGCGGCTGTGGGGGAACTGGCCGAGCGCCCGCACGGCCTCCGGCAGCGGCATCTCGGCGCGCAGGCACTCCATGTCCGTGCGGGGCGTCATGATCTCCGCCACGTCTACGTCGCGGAACTTCATGATGCCCTCGATCATCTCCTTCTCTTCCTCCTCGAGGGCGCCCTCGGCGGCACCGTCCTCGATGGCGACCCGGATCTCCTCCTTGGCCGCTTCCACCACTTCGGGTTCGGGGGCCTCCTCGGCGGCGTCGGCCGGCCGCCGCGCACCCGGGAACAGCGCCCTTACCGGCCACGCCACCCAGAACAGCGCGGGGAGCAGCACGCCCAGGAGCTCGGAGGACCACTTGCGCCCCACCAGTCGCGCGGGCCATTCGGCCAGCACCAGCAGGCCCACGGCGGCCAGCAGCCCGAGCGCCACGCCGCCCCATTGCTGGCGCGCGCGCAGGATGATGACGGCGACCACCGCAGAGGCGGCCACCACACGCGCGAGCATGCAGCAGGCGGACAGCGCCCGCGCCTGCTCCAGGTAGCGGGCGTAGCGCGACTTCTCTTCCGGGCCTTCCAGCTCGTCTTCCAGCTTGGCGCGCGAGGCGAAGCGCAGGGCCGACTCGGCCAGCGCCGCCAGAAAGACGACCGCCCAGAGCACCGGCAGCTCAGCCCCTCCCAGCACTGCCCTCACCTCCCCGCGGTCTTCGGGATTCGACCTTCCGGCCCAGGCCGCTCAGCACCTGCCGCTCGCGCTCCCGCATGCGGCGCCTGCCGGCCGGCGCCCGGTCGTCGTAGCCTAACAGGTGCAGCGCCCCGTGCACCAGGTAGAGGAGCAGCTCGTCGGTGGCGCTGTGACCGCGGCCTTCGGCCTGGCGCAGGGCGAGTTCCGCGTTGACGACGATCTCGCCGCTGACGAGCCCGCCTTCATCCCCATAGGGGAAGGCGAGCACGTCGGTGGGGCCGCTGCGGCCGAGGAACCGTTCGTTCAGTGCGGCCATCTCCTCATTGCCCACCAGGGCGACGCTCAGATCGGCGTCCCTGCCCTCGGCTTCGAGCGCCGCTTCGAGCGTCCTGCGGATCACGTCGCTGCGCCACCTAAGCGCCTTCTGGCGGTTGGCTATCTCGATGTTCATGGCCCGGGTCTCTATGCGCCGCGCCGGCGGCGGCCGCGGCCCGCTCGGCCCCCTCCTGCTGTCCGGGATAGGCGACGCGGCTGTGGAAGACGGCCCTGAGGCCCCGCACCAGGCAGTCCTCCAGGGTCTTCAGGTCGGTTATGGTCAGGGACGACTCGTCGAGCTGGCCGTCGTGGAGCCGCTCCATGATGATCTTGTGGACCAGGTCCTGCAACTGCCCGGGCGAGGAGCGACCCATCGAGCGGGCGGCGCTCTCCACGGCGTCGCAGAGCATCACGATGGCGGCCTCCTTGCCCTGGGGCTTGGGCAGGCGGTAGCGGAAGTCGTGTTCCTCCACCTCGTCTTTCTGGCCGTTGCCTTTGCGCGCCTTCTCCCAGAAGTAGCGCACGACGCCCGAGCCGTGGGACTGGAGGATGATGTCCCTCACGACGCGGGGCACGCCGTACTGCTCGGCCATCTCGGCGCCGTCCTTGGGATGGGCCGTGATGATGAGGCTGCTCATGGTGGGGGAGAGCTCGTCGTGGGGGTTCGGCGTGTCGGGAGGCAGGTTCTCGGCGAAGTACTCGGGCTTCTTCAGCTTGCCGATGTCATGGAAGTATGCGCTGACGCGGGCCAGCAGCGGATTGGCGCCGACCGCCTCGGCGGCCTCGGCCGCCAGGCTGCCCACCACCATGCTGTGGTGATAGGAGCCCGGCGCGTTGAGGAGCAGTTGCTGCAGCAGCGGCTGGTTGGGGTCGCTCCATTCGAGCAGGCGGATGTCGGTGGTCACGCCGAACAGCTTCTCGATGGCCGGCAGGACGCCGCTGACCACGAAGCCGCTCAGCACGCCGTTGCCCAGCGCCGCCAGGCTGTCGGCCAGCAGGCGCGATTCCCAGAAGTGCAGCGGGACCGCCAGCCCATCGGTGGCCGACATCAGCCCCAGCCCCCACGCTGCGCAGAACTGCGCCGCCCCCGTCAGCAGGCCCGTCTTGATGAGCGTGGTGCGCGTGCGCACCTGCCGGGCCAGCAGCGCCGCCGTGATGCCGCCGATGAGCAGGACGAAGAACTCCTGGTTCGCTCCCGGGCACGCCAGCCGGACCAGCAGCGCGTAGAAGACCCCCGCGCCGAGCCCGAAGCTCTGGTCGTAGACCAGGCACATGACCATCACCATCATCGGCACCGGCACCCAGAGCGGGGTGACCCCCCAGACCACGCAGGCGCGCGCCATGCCCACCAGCGCAAGGGTCACCAGGGCGAAGACGAACAGCTGGGGCCCCCTGCGCAGCATCCGGGGCTGGTAGCGGGCCGCGTAGCCGACCGCGCCGCCGAGCACCAGCAGCAGCACCACCACGAGGCCGCCCAGCGTCTGCATGCGCGTGACCCGCCCGGCCGAGCTGTCCCCGTACTTCCGGCGCTCGCGCTCCAGGTCCTCGACGTGGTGCTTGGCCACCTCACTGTCCTTGGCCAGCAGCACGCGCCCCTTCTCGACCGTTTCCGTCACGACGGGCGTCGCCGCCGCCGCGCGGTCGGCGTTCTCCGTGCTCAGCTCGAGGTCCAGCACCAGGTTCGGCTGGAGCGCGTGGGTCAGCGCCCGCCGCATCAGGGCGGCCTCCGGGGGCGCCAGGCCGTCGAGGGCCGTCGCGAAGGCCTCCCTCAGGGCGGGGGCATCCGCATCCAGCGGCACGAGGGCGGCCGTGGGCGCCCGGCGCAGCTCGCCCGAGGGCGCGCGGATGGAGACGTCGGCGACCTCCTTCTGGGTTAGCATCGGCTGTTCGAGGTCGGCCGGGCGCACAAGGTCCATCCGGCCCAGCCGGCGCAGGCCTTCCTCGAGCGCATCCGACTGCGCCTGCACGCGGGGCAGCAGGTCGGCCAGGAGCGTTTCGTCGAGTTCGTCCGGCGGCTGCTTCCACAGCAGGGCGTCCTTGCCCCTTCGCACTGCGCCGAGCAGTTGCTGGGAGGCCTCCTCCCACTGGTCCGTGGCCTGGCGGAAGACACACGGCTCGTTCAGCCGGGCGCGTTCCCGTGCCATCCGCGTGGCCTCGTAGTCGGCGCGCACGAACCGCACGCGAGCCCTGAAGAGGCGGGGCGCCGGTTCGCCCACCTCCACGCCGAGCGGCGGGCGGCCCGCTGTCAGCACCAGGCTCAGCACGGCCGCGAAGGCCGCAAAGCCGGCCGCTCGCGCCGCCCTCAGGCCAGCCTTCCGCGCGCCGGCGCCCCGGCCGCCCTGCCTGGGCCGCTGCTCCAGGACCGGTCCGTTTCGTCCGTTTGCTGACCCGCGCATCGCCTACTGCTCTCCGTCGGGTTCACTCGGTGACGGCGCCGGGATCTCCTGGCTATAGGCGTCCAGTATCAGCCTGACCAGGGGGTGCCGCACGATGTCCTTGTCGGTCAGCCACACGACGCGTATGCCGGGCACGCCGCTGAGGCGCTCCTGGGCGTCTACCAGCCCGCTCTTCTGGCCGGGCGGCAGGTCTATCTGCGTGATGTCGCCGGTCACCACGAGCCGCGCGTGCGGGCCGAGCCGCGTCAGGAAGGTCTTCATCTGGCCGACGGTGCAGTTCTGGGCCTCGTCGAGGATGATGAAGGCGTTGTCCAGGGTGCGGCCGCGCACGAAGGCCAGCGGCAGTATCTCGATGAGGTCGTTGTCAATGTAACGCCGCACGCGGCGGGCGTCCATCAGGTCGTGCAGGGCGTCGTAAAGGGGCCGCAGGTAGGGGTTCACCTTGGCGTAGATGTCGCCCGGCAGGAAGCCCAGGCTCTCGCCGGCTTCCACAGCGGGGCGGCACAGCACGATGCGGCTGAGCACGCCGCGCTTCAGGAAGTGCAGCGCCAGGGCCACGGCAAGGTAGGTCTTGCCCGTGCCGGCCGGCCCGATGCAGAGCACCACCTCGCTGCCCAGCATGGCGCGCACGTAGGTGCCCTGGCCCGGGGTGCGGGCCGCTGCGCCCGGCCACGGCTCGAACTCGCCCTCAGGCGCTTGCCGGCCGGTCGCCGTGAGGGCCGGCGGCCGCGTGTGCCGCTCGATGAGGTCCTCCAGCAGATCGTCGGTGATGTCGGTGCCCCGGTTCAGCTCGGCTTCGAGGGCCAGCAGGGCCGCCTCGCAGCGGCGCACGTTCTCCTCGGGGCCGTCAATGCGCAGCTCCTGCCCGCGCGCCACCACCTGCACGTCGAAGGCGTCCCGGAGGCGTTTCAGGTGGCTGTCACGCGGGCCGAACAGCTTGACCACCTCGTCCTGCCCGCCCACTTGTATCGTCTTCTCCACCCGTTTCTTCCCCGTCAGGCTGCCGCGCACAGCAGGAAGAGGTAGCTGAGCGGCGCGGCGAACAGCACGTCGTCCACCATGTCCAACATCCCGCCCAAGCCGGGCACCAGGCGGCCGGAGTCCTTGACGCCGGCCTGGCGCTTCAGCAGCGAGGCGGTCAGGTCGCCCGCCATGGCTGCGCCGGCCGCCAGCGCGCCGTAAAGCAGCGCCGCCCTGCCGCTCATCAGTGACAGGGGCGAGTGGGCCAGCGCCCAGGCCAGCCCCATGCTTGTGGCCACCTGCCCGACGGCGCCGGCCACCGTCTTGCGCGGGCTCACCCGCGGCGCCAGCGGCCGCCGCCCCAGCGTCTTGCCGACGAGGTAGGCGCCCGTGGACCCGCCCTTGCAGACCACCAGCACGGTCAGCAGGCCCGCCCCGCCCCATCCCATCCGCACGGCCGTGAGGAACCCGACCATTACGGGCACGTAGATGATGCTGGCCGCGCTGACCGAGGCGCTCTCGAGCGCCCCGCCGATGCGTCCCCGGAGCACGCGGGCGGTGAAGGGCGCGCCCACCGCCACGACGGCCGCCAGGCAGCCGACGAGCCAGGGGTCCGGCCCGCTCCTCGGCCAGACCCAACCGGCCCACTGGAGCAGGAAGACGGCCACTCCTCCGACCACGAGCGGCCCTCCGCCCGCCCGAACGCCGGCGCGCCGGCTCAGCTCGCCGAGCTCGGCCAGGGCCAGCGCCACCGCCCCCGTGCCGCAGGCCGCGTAGACGAACGCCTGCTCCCACGCGGCGTCCAGCGCCACCAGGGCCAGCGTGGCCGCCCCGGCCAGCAGCCCGCAGGTGATGCGCAGGGGCGCGGGCACGCTCTCCCCGCCCGCAGGCAGGGCCAGGACGTCCGTCTCGGGGGCAGCCATCGGCGTCTCGGTCATCTCAGCGGCCCCTGCTCCTGGCCCTGGCGGAGCGGCCGTTGTGGCGCGCTGCCGTCCCTGCGTCCGGCTTCAGCCCGCCGAACCGCCGCTCGCGGCGGGCGAACTCCTGGAGAGCTTCCATGAACTCCTCTCGGCGGAAGTCCGGCCAGAGCGTCTCGGTCACGTAGATCTCCGCGTAGGATAGCTGATAGAGCAGGAAGTTGCTCAAGCGCATTTCGCCGGCCGTGCGTATCAGCAGGTCCGGGTCCGGCAGGCCCGCCGTGTAGAGGTGCTCCCTGACCGTGGCCTCGTCTATGTCGCCGGGCTCCAGCTCGCCGCGCTGCACGCGGGCCGCGATCTGCCGGACCGCGTGGGTAATCTCGCGGCGGGCGCCGTAGTTCAGCGCCACCACCAGCGTCAGCTTCTCGCCGTCCCGCGTCGCCTCCTGGGTGGCGCGTATTTCTTCCCGGACAGCGGCCGGCAGGCCCTCGACGTCGCCGATGGCCGCCACGCGCACGCCGTTCTTCAGGAAGTCGTCCCTGTGTTCCTTGAGGAACTTGCGCAGGTTCGACATGAGGAAACGCACCTCGGAGCGGGGCCGGTTCCAGTTCTCGGTGCTGAACGCGTAGAGGGTCAGCGTCGGTATGCCCAGCTCGGCGCAGCACTCGGCGACGGCCCGGGCGCTCTCCGCGCCGGCCAGGTGGCCCTCGTTGCGGCGCAGTCCGCGGGCGCGCGCCCAGCGGCCGTTGCCGTCCATGATGATGGCCACGTGGCGGGGCAGCTTGTCCGGCAGCTCACTCATCGGGCCCGCGCTCGATCACCTGCGTCCTCTCGGGTCCCACGGACACGAACTCGACCGGGGCCCCTGCCAGGCTCTCGACGAACCTCAGGTAGCGGCGCGCCGCCCCGGGCAGATCGCCCCACGACGTCGCCTCGGAGATGTCGCATTGCCAGCCTTCCAGCTCCTCGTAGACCGGCTCGACGCGGGCCAGCGCCTGGGCGTTGGCCGGGAAAGCCCTGAGCATCTGGCCGTTCAGCCGGTAGGCCGTGCAGACCTTGACGGTCTCGAAGGCGCTGAGCACGTCCAGCACCGAGACGGCCAGGCTGCCGGCGCCGGTCAGGCGCGCCGTGTGCCGCAGCGCCACGCCGTCCAGCCAGCCGCAACGCCGCGCCCGGCCCGTGGTGGCGCCGTACTCCCGGCCGCCGTGCTCCTCGATGGTGCTGCGGATCGTCTCGCCCACGGCGTTGTCCTGCTCGGTGGGGAACGGCCCGGCCCCCACCCGCGAGCAGTAGGCCTTGGCCAGCCCCATCACGCGGTCAATGCGGGTGGGCGGGATGCCCGTGCCGGCCGAGGCGCCCGCGATCACGTCGCTGCTGGTTACGAAGGGGTACGTGCCGAACTCGATGTCCAGCAGGCTGCCCTGCGCCCCTTCCAGCAGGATGCCGCGCCCGTCCTCCAGCGCCTCTTGCACCAGGGGCACGGTGTCCCGCACGTAGGGCCGCAGCTCCTCGGCATAGCCGCGGTACTCGTTGTAGATGGCGTCCCGGTCGAGCGCCTCGAGCCCGTAGACCTTCTCGAGCACGGGATTGTAGATGTCCAGCAGGGCGTCGAGCCGGGCGCGGAAGAGGTCGGGCTCCATCATCTCGGCGAACCGGATGCCGCAGCGCGCCGCCTTGTCCGCGTAGCAGGGGCCGATGCCGCGACCCGTCGTGCCGAGCCTGTTGCTGCCCCGGGCCGACTCCTTAGCCTTGTCCAGCAGCTTGTGATGCGGCATCACCACGTGCGCGCGATCGCTGAGGGCCAGGTTCTCGGCCACCTTCACGCCGCGCTCTTTGAGGCCGGCTATCTCCTCCAGCAGCGCCGCCGGGTCCACCACCACACCGTTGCCGATGATGGACAGGGCGCCCGGGTGCAGGATGCCCGTCGGCACCAGGTGCAGCACGAACTTCTCCTCGCCTATCTGCACGCTGTGGCCGGCGTTGGCCCCGCCCTGGAAGCGGATGACCACCTCGAAGCGCTCGGCCAGGGCGTCAATCACCTTGCCCTTGCCTTCGTCGCCCCACTGCAGTCCTACCAGCAGAAGCACTTCGCCCATCTTGAGGCCCTTTCGCACACGAGGACGACGCGCAGCGGCCACACCCCCTTCCCGGCACATGCGGGGAGCCCGCTTCAGAGGGAGTCGAGCGGACGGGGCGAAGTCGTCCAAACGCGGAAGTCAGCGGATCGTGAAGTCTCGCGGCCACGCGACGCGCGCAAGCCGCTGGCAGCAGGCACGCCCGGCCCCGGCAAGGCATCGAGGGATGGCACGGCAGCGCAGAAGGCTAAGGTGCGTCTCCCCTCGCCCCCGGGGACCGTGGCGGGCGCGCTCGTCTGTGTAGCTGCCACGTGCGGACATTATAGGCCATCCGCCCCGGCAAGTCAAGGCAAAAGGGGCAGGGCCGTGTCGCGCTAAGTGGCTTTCTAGGACGCATTTACGCTTGCTGGGGGCGGCCGGAAGAGGTCTTCACTGCGGGGCGTCTCCCGGGCGGCCAGCCCGCGCATGTGGTCGCGCACTTCCGTGAACATCGTGCCCTCGAGGCTTTCGAATTCCGCTATGCCGGGCTGCGAGATCGGGGCCAGGTAGCGGGCCTCGGCCCAGGTGAGGTAGCCGTGGCCGGCCAGGCTCAGTGCGAGCAGGCAGGCCGCCAGCACCGGCACCATGCTGCGGCAGACCGTCCGGCGGAAGTGGGCCAGCCCGGCCCATGGCCGCCTCGAGCGCCCGGCCCATGCCAGGGCGGCCGCCGGGCCGAGCAGGGCCACGACGATGCCGGCGAACACGAGGACCCACGTGACCGACGCCGCCTGGATCAGTGCACAGGCGGCCAGGGCCAGTATGGACAGCAGGCCCAGCGCCAACAGCAGGAGCATGGTCCGGACGAACGCCCTGAGCAGCAGCGGCAAGGAGCGGATCCTGGCTGCGGCCCGTCGGATGACCTGGCCGAACGGGGAGGGCGCGGACCCGAGACGCCGGAGTTGCCAGAGGACGAAGGCGGGTGGCCAGAGCAGGATCGCCGCCGTCAGTCCGACGCAGGCCCCGTAGCGGACGGAATCGAACCGGTACGCCGCGAGTGCGCCCGAGAAAGAGCCCAGCGCGCTGACCGGTAAGGCGGCCGCCAGCAGGCCGCGCAGGTTGCGCAGCGGATTCAGCCAGCCGGCCGGGCCGACCTCCATGCCCGCTTCCCGGCAGCGCCGCCGCACCGCGGCATAGGCCGCGGCCCCCGTGACCAGAACCGTGAGTGCGTAGAGGGCCACGCCGACCAGCACGGCGCCGGCGACCCGCCGCCAGCCCACGAAGAGCAGCTTCGGCCGCTCGGCCAGGCTCCCGTGTCGCCACGCGCCCCAGGCGCCCGCCGCCGCCAGCACCACCGTGACAGCCGCCAGCACGCCCGTGGTGAGGCCGAGGGCCATGCGCTCAAAGTAGGCGTGCTCCGCCTTGCGGAGCGCTGCGTTCCATTCCCATATCTCCGGCCCGACGGCCGCGGGCATGAGCGAGGCCGCGATGACGCTGCCCTCCTCCTTGACCCGCCGCTTCACCTCCCGGCCGTACGCGCGCGACTTCCGCCACACCGCGTTGGGGACGCCGATCGTCTCCTGGAAGCGGCGCCGAGCCTCGGCCGCCTCTTCGGGCATGCCGAGCCGGCGGAAGATCTCGGGCGCGGCCCCCGCCGTGTCCGTGAAGCCGGCCATGGCGACCAGCAGCTCCAGGATCATGTCGGCCCCCGCGCCAATCTGCACCGATGGCCGGTGCATGATGGAGGCGAGACGGGCGGCTTCCTGAGTCCTGCCCTCCTTCATCAGCACCACGGCGTAAGCCGGCAGCCGCCGGTTCATCTGCCGGATCAAGGAGACGTGCGGCATCCGAATGGCCGCGTGGTAGGCGATCTTGGCGGCCCACTGCTCCAGCGTCCGGGCGGGCTCCCACACTTGCTCTCTCAGCGCGCCGATTTCGGCCACGTGGCTCGTGCAGAATGGCTTCTCGACGCCCTCGAGCACCTCTCCCACGCTCTGCTCGAACATCGCCCGGTCCAGGATCGCCAACCGATGGACGCATGCCTCCTGCACGTCGTCCGGCCCGTCCAGGCCCTCGTACTCGAAGCAGAGGTCGTCGTCTTCTCCCTCCCGCGAAGAGCGCGCCACCAGGAGGGCGGCCTTCAGGTAGTCGTAGAAGGCGTTGTCCGGCTCGACCTGCTCGCCGCGGTCCAGTGCGGCCAGCCAGCCGGCGAGCTCCTGGTCCGAGGCAGGCTCCCGGCGCCGCCTGAAGGGCCCGCCCTGCGGTCCTTCCCCTTGCTGCGGCAGCTCGGCCCGGTCGAAGTGCTCCGAGAGCAGCCGGACGTAGTGGGCGTAGAGGACCGGGTCGTCGGGCCAGCGGGCGACGAGCTTCTCGGCGTCCTCCAGCTCGTCGTCCGTCACGTGCCCGAACAGGAACCGCTCCTCCTCGCTCAGCCCGCTACGCGGTTCGACGCGGGGCTCCCGTCCGGCGAATGCCATGAGGACATCCCTGTGGTCCGGTTCCAGGAGGCGCCCCGCCGCGCCGGCAGTGAATGAGGCGAGGAGGACGGCCGCCGCAACCGCCAGGGGCACCAGAACCAGCCGGTTGGCCCAGCGGGCCGCCGCACGCAGCCGCATGCGGCCCCGGTTGGCCCGGTAGAGCTGCTCGGCCAGCTCGTCCCGGCCGCCAAAGGCCTCGAGCGCCGCCTCGATGCTCTCGGCCTCGCCTGCGCCCCCGGCCCGGGCCTCCTCGGCGGCGTCCTCCAGGTGGGCGCGCAGCTCGCGCGCGACGTCCCAGCACAGCTCCGGATCGCACCGCAGCCGCCGCGTCGCTGCCTCGACGTAGTCCTCGATGCGGCCCATCAACCGGTCTTCCCCAACAGCAGCACGTTGACCCCGCCGGCGAACTGCTTCCACTCCTCGGTCCGCCGCGCCAGCTCGGCCAGTCCCTTCGCGGTGATGCGGTAATACTTGCGCTTCTTGCCGTTCGGGGCCTCCCGCCAGTGCGAGCGGAGCAGCCCGTCCACCTCCAGCCGGTGCAGGCAGGGGTAAAGCGTGCCCTCCTTCCACTTGAAGAGGCCGCCGGTGCGGGCGTTCACCTCCTTGACCATCTCGTAGCCGTACATCTCACGTTCCCTCAGCAGCCTCAGCACGACGGTGGCCGTCGTGCCCTTGACCAGCTCCCTGTCGAACCCCATCGTCGCGCTCCCGTCAGCGGTTCCCAGGAATTACCTCGCACTTCTATGCATAGTATACCTCGCCGTTCTATGCATGTCAACATGGAGCGGGCGTTGAGTTGCGCTCGGGGATCGAGCGGAGCGGTGGGGCGGCGCGCGGAGCGGGGGCTACTGCTTCCCCCAGGCCGGGCGGCGGGTGAGCGAGAGGGCGTAGACGTCGCGGGCGACGCTAAGCCGCTCCCGCGCGCTCCAGCGGCCGCGGCCACAGGCGCGCAGGCACCGCATCCTGTCCAGCAGGCTCACGGAGGCGGGCAGGCCGGCGTTGAGCCGTGCCAGGCACTTGACCCACCGATCCCGCGTCAGCGGGCGGTCGAAGCGCGTCCGCTCCAGGTCCACCAGGTAGAGGCGGAACCCGTCGTCGGTGCGCCTCACCAGCACGTT
>Ga0111189_1042_pt1 | contig 11383 bp, 13 predicted proteins | sample DeeMarSWOR324_28_FD_80357 | JGI IMG/M metagenome (GOLD analysis project Ga0111189, IMG submission 80357) | Planctomycetes bacterium SM23_32 | reverse complement strand
GGCCTCCACCAGGCGGACATCCTCCTCGCCCGCCGTCACCGTGACGGCGCTGACGCGCTCGCGCAGCTTGGCGCCGGCCGTGCCCGGGGTGAACTTGACGGTCTCCACATCGTAGAAGAGCCGCAGCAGGTCCTCGTCGGTGCCGTGCTCTTCGCTCAGGGCCCGCAGCACGAGCGTGGCCGGTATCTTGCCGCTCTGGTCGAGCTGGCAGGTCAGGTAATCCCGCCGGTTCACCTCCATCTCGATCCAGCTGCCGCGCTGCGGGATGATGCGGCAGGAGTGCAGCGAGCGGTCGCCGACCACCTCGCGGGAGAAGTCGCAGCCAGGCGAGCGGTGGAGCTGGGTGACGATGACGCGCTCGGCGCCGTTGATGATGAACTCCCCGCCGCCGAGCATGATGGGCATCTCGCCCAGGTAGGTGTCCTCCTCGATGGCCTCGTCCTGCTTGTGCAGGCGCACGCGGACATAGAAGGGCCGCCCGTAGGTGAGCCTGAGCTGCAGGCACTGCTCGGGCAGGTAGCGGGGCTTGCCCAGCCGGTAATGCAGGAACTCCAGGCGGATGCCCTTCGCCTCGTTCTCGATGGGGAAGATCTCGTTCAGGATCCGCTGAAGCCCCACGTCCTTCCGCTTCTCGGGCGGCACGTCGAGCTGCAGGAACTCCTTGTAGGAGTCCTGCTGGATGCTGGTGAGGTCGGGGACCTCCATGACGCTGCCGACTTTCGAGAAGTTGCGCGTCTCCATGCTCGTGCTGCTCCGCTTATGTATGGGCCGTTCGGGCCGCCCTTCCAGAGCAAGCTGCCGGCGGCGGCGCCGACCCGGGACCGGCCGCCGGGCGGGCGCAGACCCTCCCCCTGCGGTCAGCGTGGCTCAGCAGCCCTTTGAACCGCCGGCTCGTGCGCAAATACGTCGTCCCCCTGCGAGCCCTACTCGGGCTGGACCTCGACCTCGGCGCCGGCTTCTTCCAGCGCCTGGGCACACTTCTGGGCCTCTTCCTTCGAGACGCCGACCTTCACCTCGGACGGCACGCCCTCGACGAGCTCCTTGGCCTCCTTCAGGGCCAGCGTGGTCTGGGCGCGCACCGCCTTGATGACCTGGATCTTCTTGTCGCCGAAGCTCTTCAGCACCACCTTGAAGGAGATGGGCTCCACCTCCTCCTCGGCCTCGCCGGCCGCGCCGCCGCCCGCCGCCACGGCCATCGGCGCAGCAGCCGCCGTGATGCCGAACTTGTCCTCGAACGCGCTGACCAGCTCCGAGAGCTCCAGCAGGGTGAAGCCGCTGATCTTCTCCAGCACTTCCTGGACCTTCTCGGAGTACTGCGAGCCTTCTGCTACCGTTGCTTGCGCCATGCTTCCGTGCCTCCTGTGTCCCGCGAGAGATATGCACCTGTTCTGTGGCGGCTGCCGTCCCGTTGGCCGACGGGCCTAATCCTCTCCGCTCGCCACAGCGTCTTCGCCTGGCTCCTCGAGGGTCGCCGCCGGGGCGGGAGCCGCCCTGTCCCTGAGCTGTTCCAGCACGCTGAGCAGCTCGCGCGGCCGCGCCAGCAGCGCGCAGGCCAGCCGGCGCAGCGGCGCCATCAGCGCCCCGGCCACCATGCTCAGCAGCACGTCGCGGCTCGGTATGCTGGCCAGCCTCTGGACGCCTTCGGGTCCCAGGACCTTGCCGTCCGCGTAGCCTCCGCGCACGGCGATGGCGCCGTCGGCCTTGGCCATCTGCTCGACGGCTCGGGCGGCCGCGATGGCGTCCTCGGCCCTGACGACGGCGATTGGCCCTTGCAGCAGCGCCCTCAGCTCGCCGGCGCCCAGGTGCTCCACGGCCAGCCCGAAGATGGTGTTCTTCACCACCGTCATCTCGGCTCCCTGGGCCAGAGCGTCGCGGCGCAGCCGGCGCGCCTTGTCGGCCTTCAGCCCCTGGTAGTCCACCAGGACGCAGCCGGTCTGCCTGATGTCGCGGAACTTCTCTTCCAGTTCCTTGAGCATCAAATCCTTGACTTCGTGCGCCATCTTCGCTCTCTGGTCCTGAGGCGCGCTATTCCAGTTCCACCTGGACCGCAGGGTTCATCGTGGAGCACACGTAGACCTTCCTGAGGTACTTGCCCTTGGAGGCCGGCGGCTTCATGCGCACCAACTGCTCGATGAGGGCCTGCACGTTCTGCACCAGGTCCGCCACGCTGAAGGACAGCTTGCCGACGGGCACGTGCACGTTGCCGCCGCTGTCGTTGCGGAACTCGATGCGGCCGGCCTTGAACTCGCCTACGGCCTTGCCCACGTCCTCACGCACGGTGCCGCTCTTGGGCGAGGGCATCAGGCCCCGCGGGCCGAGGACGCGCCCGAGCCGCCCTATGCGGCTCATCATGGACGGGGTGGCCAGGGCCACGTCGAAGTCCATGAAGCCATCCTGCACCTGCTGGATCAGCTCGTCGCCGCCCACGTGGTCCGCGCCGGCCTGCCGGGCGGCGTCGGCCGCCTCGCCCTCGGCGAAGACGGCCACGGTGCGCGCCTGCCCGGTCCCGTGGGGCAGGGAGATGCTCCCGCGCACCTGCTGGTCGCTGTGGCGCGGGTCAATGCCCAACTGCACCGAGCATTCGACCGTCTCGTCGAAGCGCGCCGGGGCCATCGTCTTCAGCAGCTCCAGGGCCTCCTGCAGCCCGTGGACCCCGGTGCGGTCCACGACGCCGCGCGAAAGCCCGTATCGTCGGCTCCTCTGCCCCATCTCTGCCTTCCCCGAATGTGCTTGTCAGACGTGTCGCGAGCCGATCAGCCCTCTTCAACGGCCACGCCGCAGCTGCGCGCCGTGCCTTCGATGATGCTCATCGCCGTCTCGATGTCGTCGGTATTCAGGTCCGCCAGCTTCTCCTGGGCGATCTGCCTGAGCTGATCGCGCGTGATCGTGCCGGCGCTCTCCCGCTTGGTCTCGCCCGAGCCCTTGGCCACGCCGGCCGCCCGCTTGATCAGGTAGGAGGCCGGGGGCGTCTTGATCTCGAAGTCGAAGGAGCCGTCGCGGTAGATCTGCACGACCACCGGCAGCGGCACGCCCATCTGGTCCTGGGTCTTCTCGTTGAACTTGCTGATGAACTGGCCGATGTTGACGCGGTGCTGGCTGAGCGTAGGGCCGAGCGGGGGGGCCGGGTTGGCCTGCCCGCCGGTTACCAGCACCTTGATGACGGCCACGGGCTGCGCTCTTCTGGCCATTGTCGCACCTTCCGGTCGGCTCGCGTCCCTGCGGGCCGTCTCAGACGGCCTGCACCTGCCAGTATTCCAGTTCCACCGGCGTGGCCCGGTTGAAGATGTGGATGACCACCTTCACCTTGCCGCTGGTGGGGTTGACCTCTTCGACGTAGCCCTCGACGTTCTTGAAGGGGCCGTCCTTGATCTCGACCATCTGGCCCTCTTTGAAGTCGATCTTGAGCTTGGGCGCCTCTTCCTCGACCTCCTCGGCCTGGCCGAGCAGGCGGGCCACTTCCTCGTCCCGCATGGGCCAGGGCTTCTCGGCGCCGATGAAGTCGCCCACGCCGGTGGTCTCGCGGATGAGCTGCCAGAGGTCCTGCGGGATGCGGCCGTGCTCATCCACCTCCACCTGGACGATCACGTAGCCCGGGTAGAGCTTGCGCTGCACGACCTGCCGCTTGCCGCCCCGCAGCTCGGTGACGGCCTCGGTGGGCACGAGGATCTCCGGCACGCGGTCGTGTATCTTCTCCAGTTCGAGCAGCCGTTCCAGGCTGCTGCGCACCCGCTCCTCGCGGTTGCTCTGCACCCGCAGCACGAACCAGCGCCTGGGCGCCGTCTCCTGCTCGGCCTCGGCTGCGGCGTCTGTGTCGCTCATCGTTCTCCCTCGCCCTCCGGCACGCGCCGAATGGCCGAGCCCGTCGGCCGCTCAGCCGGGAAGCACCTTCAGCAGGCGCATCACGAAGACGGCCAGCGAGTCCACTCCCAGCAGAAAGACGCCCAGCACCACGATGCTGATCAGCACCGCCGTGGTGGACACGGTCAACTCATCGGAGTTGGGCCAGGAGACCTTGGCCAGCTCCGCCTCGGTGTCTATCAACAGGTCAATCAGGCCGTGCGTCTTGCCGTCCAGCCACTGCACGCCCGTCTGAAGGCCGAAGGTGAACAGGAAGATGGCCAGGCCCAGCACGACGAAGGCGGCCCCTGACCAGATGGCCGCGTAAGGCACCGGCATGCCCAGCAGCGTGAAGGCCTGGCCGGCCGCCTCGCTGCGGCTCATGTTGTAGAGCTGCACGCAGCTCAGCAGGGCCAGCAGGAGCATGGCGCCCGCTACGGCAGCGCGCGCGTAGACTCCCTGGCCGGGCCTATAGGGGGCTAGGGCCTTCGACTGAGACAAGGCCGACCTCTTCGAGTGCGCCGGTTCTGCTCGCCGGCGGCCGCAGCCTGCCGCCGCCGGGCGTGGCAGGCCAGGAGGGACTCGAACCCCCAGCCGCCGGTTTTGGAGACCGGTGCTCTGCCAGTTGAGCTACTGGCCTGCAAGGGACGCCGCCTGTGTCGTCCTACTTCCTCTTCTGTCTGTGAACCGTGTGCTTGCGGCAGCGGGGGCAGTGCTTCCTGAGTTCCAGGCGCTTGCCGCCCCGCGTCTCGGCGGAGGTGCGGTAGTTCTCACCCCGGCATTCCGTGCACTCCAGGGTCACGTACTCGCGCATCGGGCCACCCTACTGCAGGATCTTGGTCACCACGCCGGCCCCGACCGTGTTGCCGCCTTCGCGGATGGCAAAGCGCAGTTGCTCTTCCATCGCGATCGGGGTGATCAGCTCCACCTCCAGCGTCACGTTGTCGCCCGGCAGCACCATGTCCACCCCTTCCTTCAGGACGATGTCGCCGGTCACGTCGGTAGTGCGGAAGTAGAACTGCGGCCTGTAGCCGCTGAAGAACGGCTTGTGGCGCCCGCCTTCGTCGGCCGTCAGCACGTAGACCTCGGCCTCGAACCTGGTGTGGGGCGTGATGGAGCCCGGCGCGGCCAGCACTTCGCCGCGGCGCAGCTCGTCTTTCTCGATGCCGCGCAGCAGCACGCCGATGTTGTCGCCGGCCTGGCCGGTGTCCAGCGTCTTGCGGAACATCTCCACCCCGGTCACCACGGTCTTGCGCACCTCGGGGGTGAGGCCCACGATCTCCATCTCGTCGCCCACGCGCACGGTGCCCCGCTCGACGCGCCCGGTGCCCACGGTGCCGCGCCCCTTGATGCTGAAGACGTCCTCGACGGGCATCAGGAAGGGCTGGTCAATGGGCCGGGCCGGCTCGGGGATGTAGTTGTCGAGCTGATCGAGCAGGTCCACGACGCACCTGGTGGCCTCCTCGTTCTCATGGTCCTCGAGGGCTTGCAGCGCCGAGCCGCTCACGAACGGGATCTCGTCGCCCGGAAAGCTGTAGGTGTTGAGGATGTCGCGCACTTCCAGTTCGACCAGCTCCAGCAGCTCAGGGTCGTCGAGCTGGTCCACCTTGTTGAGGAAGACGACGATGGCGGGGACGTTCACCTGGCGGGCCAGCAGCACGTGCTCCTTGGTCTGGGGCATCGGGCCGTCGGCTGCGCTGACCACCAGTACGGCGCCGTCCATCTGGGCGGCACCGGTGATCATGTTCTTGATGTAGTCCCGGTGGCCGGGGCAGTCCACGTGGGCGTAGTGCCGCTTCTCGGTCTCGTATTCCACGTGCTGGGTCTGGATGGTGATGCCGCGCTCTCTCTCCTCCGGCGCGTTGTCAATGCTGTCGAAGCTGCGGTATTGCGCCAGGCCTTTCTTGCTCAGGTACAGCGTCATCGCGGACGTAAGCGTCGTCTTGCCGTGGTCAACGTGGCCGATGGTGCCGACGTTGATGTGCGGCTTGGTCCGCTTAAAGTCCTCCTTAGCCATTGTCCCCTTCGCCCTCCGTTGAGTTACCCGCCTCTGAGCAGTTGACTTGGCGACACGAACGCCCGCGCGGAACCCATGTCCCTAGACGCTGAACTCCGTCGCCGACGCGCCTGTCCCCGCGACCTTATCAACACACCCCGGGCCACGTTGCGCGCCTGACAGGGTGATGTCGGTCAGTGGAGCTGCTGATGGGGGTCGAACCCATGACCTCGTCCTTACCAAGGACGCGCTCTACCAACTGAGCTACAGCAGCGTGGATATGCACCAGCCCGGTCGGACAGCCAAGCTCCCCTGGGCAGAAACGTTGGGAATGCGCCAGTGCTTGGTGGATTGGGCGACCGCCCCGCGCCAACGGCTCGACAGGCACACGTACAGCGTCCCGATCATCTGCATGTTAGCATGGCCGGTCCGTCCTGTCAAGCAAAAAGCGGGCCTAAAACGGGCTGGAGCGGGCGATGGGACTCGAACCCACAACAGCTGGCTTGGAAGGCCAGGGCTCTGCCGATTGAGCTACGCCCGCCCGAGACGCTGGTGGGCAGGGGAGGATTCGAACCTCCGAAGGCAACGCCAACAGATTTACAGTCTGTCCCCTTTGGCCGCTCGGGAACCTGCCCACTCTCCTGGCGCCGACGCCGCCGGGCCCCGAAGGGCCTCGAGCCTGGAGCTAGTGAGGGGAGTCGAACCCCTAACCTGCGGTTTACAAAACCGCTGCTCTACCATTGAGCTACACTAGCGCCGTTCGCGGTCCCTCCCTTTATAGCACATCAGGCCCCGTTTTCAAGTGTCCGCGCCCCGCGGGGCTTGCATCTTACTCACCTTTCGTATAGCATGTAGGCCTGCCGACCGTCTCACTGCCGTGAGGAGCCACCGTGACTGACCTCTCACACGATGCCCTCTGCCTGGTCGGGCTCTGCGCTACGGACGGCGTGGGGCCGGCGACCGTCGCTCGGCTGCGCGCCGCCGCCCGGGTGGACGGCGTGCCGCTGGCACGCGTTCTGGAGCTGCCCCTTCAGCGGCTGGAGTCCGAGATCGGGCTGACGGCCGCGACCGCAGCCACCGTGGCGTCCCTGCCCGACGCCGCCGCAGCGGGCCGCGGGGCGCTGGAGTGGGCCGCGGGGGCGGGCTATCGGGTCTGCATCGCAACTGCCGCAGACTACCCGACCCGGCTGGGGGCTTGTCTGGGCGAGTCCGCGCCGGCCGTGCTGTTCGTGGCCGGCGACCTCTCGCTGCTCGGCGGGCCGTGCGTGGCGGTGGTCGGCTCGCGGCGCCCCTCGCCGACGGCGGCCGAGGCGGCCCGGGGCCTGGCGCGGCGGCAGGCGGCGGCGGGGTTCACCGTGGTGAGCGGGGCGGCCCGCGGCATTGACCGCATAGCCCACGCAGCGGCCGTGCAGGCCGGAGGCACGGCGCTGGTGCCCGCCGTCGGCGTCGCGCGGTTCCGCTGGCCGGCACCGGGGCAGGCGCGCGGCCAGCCAGGGGGCTGGTGCGTGGTGGGGCAGTTCCCCCCCAACGCGCCGTGGCGGGCGGCACAGGCCCTCATGCGCAACCGCACTGTTGCCGCCCTCAGCGACGCGGTTGTGGCCTTCGAGCCGCGCGATTGCGGGGGCACCTGGCACACCAGCAACACGGCGCTGGCCCTGGGCAGGCCCCTGTTCGTGGTCTCCGGTTCGCGTCACGACGCCAAGGGACGGGGCCTGAGCCGCCTGGTGCGCCTCGGCGCCATCGCGCTCGACCCCGGCCGCATGCCGGACGCCGAGGAACTGGCCCAGCTGACGGCGCAGTACCGGCCCCCCCGCTCGGCGGCCCAGCTCGGCCTTTTCGACGGGCAGGAGCCCTGAGGCGCCCTTCTGGCGCCCCCCCTTGCGGCCCGGCGCGCCATCGCCTACACTGGTCCCGCTCGTGCTGCCGTTAGGAGCGGAGGCCGGCGCCATGGCGCTGCTCGTGGTTGGCTCAGTGGGGCTCGACCGGGTCGAGACGCCCTACGGGTCCACGCAGGAGGAGCTGGGGGGAGCGGCGGTCTACTTCGCGCTGGCCGCCTGCCACTTCGCGCCCGTCCGGCTGGTCGGCGTCGTGGGGCAGGACTTCCCGGCCGACTGCATGGAGCGGCTTGCGCGGCAGCCGATTGACCTCACGGGCCTCCACCGGGCCCAGGGGCGGACCTTCCGCTGGCACGGCACCTACGCGGGGCGCATGAACGAGGCCCGCACCCTCGACGTGCAGATGAACGTGCTCGGAAGCTGCCGCCCCGAGGTGCCGGCCACGTTCGCCGACTCCGGCTACGTGTTCCTGGCCAACGCCCCGCCCGACTCCCACATACGGGCGCTCTCCCAGTTGGACGGGCCGACGTTCGTCATGGCCGACACGATGAACTACTACATCGAGAACGAGCGGGACGGCCTGCTGGACGTGCTCCGGCGCGTGGACGCGATGGTGCTGAACGACGCGGAGGCGATCCAGCTCAGCGGCCGGCCGAACCTGCTGGCGGCGGCCAGGTGGGTCTGCGACCACGGGCCCACCTACTGCATCGTTAAGAAGGGCGAGCACGGATCGCTGCTGCGCGGCCCCGAGGGCGCGTTCGTGCTGCCGGGCTTCCCCCACGAGACGGTGGTTGACCCTACGGGGGCCGGCGACTCCTTCGCCGGAGGGCTGATGGGCTACCTGGCCAGCCGGCCGGCCGTGGACCTGCCGGCGCTCAAGCTGGGCCTGGCCTACGGCACGATCACCGCGTCGTTCGCCATCGAGCAGTTCGGCCCGAAGGGGCTGGAGGAGCTGACGACGCAGGCCATCGAGGAGCGGCTGGCGCAATTCGTGGCCTCGACCCACCTGTTCGCCCGGTGACCTCGTGGCCGGTCAGTCGGCGGCGGGCCTGATCCCGTTGAGCCGGCCCTGGCACTGGGCCTGCAGGCGGGCGGCCTTGTTGGCGTGGATGACGTTCCTGACGGCGGCCCGCTGAAGCAGCCTGCTCAGCAGGTCGAGCTGGCGCTGGGCCTCCTCGGCGTCGCCGCGATCGATCATGCGGTCGAACTTGCTGCGTTCGGTCCGCAGACGGCTCTTGACCGCCTTGTTGCGCAAGCCGCGCTTCTTATCCTGCCTGAGGCTCTTCAGTGCTGCGGGACGACGAGGCATCGTGTGCTCCCTGTGGTGAAGGGGCGGGCCGCGAGCGCGCTCAGGTGTTCAGCGCGTCCACCTTCGCGGCCACGTCCTTGAAGTTGATGTCCTGGCTGTAGATGCGCTTGTAGATCTTCAGCGCCTCCTGTTGCGCGCCCATCCCCTCGTAGGCCCGGGCCTGGTTGTAGTGCAGCTCCTTGCCCTGCTCGTCCATCTGCGGGTGGCGCTTGATGGCCGTCTCGAAGCGCTCCAGCGCCAGGTCCCACTGGCCCTTGCCCATGAAGCAGAGGGCCAGCATCCTGGCCGTCTCTTCCTCGTAGCGGGGGTCCTGGGAGGCGCTCTGGAAGGAGGCTATCGCCTCGTTGTAGTCGCCCGCCTCGTACTGCGCCTTGCCGAGCCGCAGCTGGAGCGCCCGGTCGGCCGGGTGCTGGCCGAGCCGCCATCTGAGCTCCTTGATGGCGAACTGGCGCCGGCGGCTCTTCAGATCCTCGACCCCGGCGGCCGCGGCAGCGTCATCCGGGTTCGCCTCGCGCTGCCGCTCGGCCTTGCGGATGGCGTGGTCGTAGACGAGCAGTTGCACGTCGCCGAGCCGTTCCCGAAGCTCGAAGTTGCCGGGCATGGCCTTGCACCTCTCACGCAGCAGTCGCTGCGCCTTGCCCAGTTGGCCCGTGTCCTCATAGAGCCTGGCCAGGCCGAGTATCCTGTTCACGCTGTCGGGATGCTCGCCCAGCTCCTGCTCGAGCTCGGCCGCCCGCTTGCGCAGGTCGTCCACTGAAACGTCCATGCGGCCCGCCTGCTCCAGCCGGTCCGCCTCGGCGCGGTCCCGGATCAGCTCGCGGAAGCTGTCGGCCTCGGCCATCTCGTGGGACGTCATGTGCTCGGTGGCCGTCAGGTCACGCAGCTCCTTCTGCAGGTCGCGGTTCTTCGGCTCGAGGGCGGCCAGCCGGGTGAAGTACTTCAGCGCCTCCTGATGCTTGCCGGCCGCCGACAGCAGCTCGCCCGCCCCCCGCAGCGCCCTCTTGTTGGACGGCTTGAAGCGGAGGGCGTCCTGGTAGGTGTGCACCGCCTCGTCCGAGAACCCGGCCTTGCGGGCGGCCGAGGCCACGCCCATCAGCGCCCAGAAGCTGCTGGGGTAATGCTCCAGGAAGTCCTCGCAGACCTCTATTCTCCTGCGCGGTTTGGCCACCCGGGCCTTCAGGGCCGTCAGGATTGCCCGCACGGGCCAGAGCAGCGCCCGCAGGGGCGAGCGCCTCTTCTCCTGGACGCGCCGCCGCTCGGTGCCGCGCAGCGCCAGGCGGGCGTCGGGGTACTCCGGGTTCTGGCGGAGCACCTCGCGGAACAGCTCCACGGCATAGTCGTAGTTGGGGCGTTCGACCGCGTCGCACGCCTTCTGGTAGAGGTCGTCTATGCTCACGTGGGGTTCCTCGGGCGGACGCTTCCCGCAGGCAGGGAAGGCCCTATAGGGTAGCCCACGCACCCGCCGGTGTCAAGGAGACAGCGGTCCGCAGCAGGGCCGCACAGGGGGGCGCCCGGGCTGTTGACCCCCGGCGGCCGTCCATCTACGATGGCCGAAGCAAGGCGCCCGGCCCGAGGAAGACGCCATGCACGAACGGATCGAGCCTCCCACCTATCTGCTGCTGGCCGTCGTGCTGGCGGCGGGGCTCCACTTCTTGGCGCCGGCAGTCCGCGTCGTGCCCCGGCCCTGGAACCTGCTCGGCCTGCTGCCGCTGACGATCGGCCTGGCTGCGAACTTCTGGGCCTCGACCCTGTTCCGCCGCGCCGGCACGACGATCAAGCCAGACGAACGCCCCGCCCGGCTCATCACCGGCGGGCCCTACCGATGCACGCCTCACCCCATGTACGTCGGCATGATGCTCGTCCTGCTCGGCGTGGTCGTGCTCCTCGGCTCGCTCATGCCCTTCGTCGCACTCGTCCCCTTCGGGTGGGTGATGAGGGGTTTCATGAAGATGGAGGAGCGGCAGATGGGAGAGGCGTTCGGCGAGGCCTACCGAGACTACGCGGGCCGCACGCGCCGCCGGCCCTGAGCCCTGCGCCCGCACCTCAAGGCCGGTCCATGCGCAGTTCAGCCCCGGCCTCAAGCAGCGCCCTTTGAAGCTCCGCCACGCCCAGATCCCGCGGCCGCGCGCCCCGTCTGACGCACATCGCCGCCGCCAGGCCCGATGCCTGGGAGACCGCCATCAGCGGCGCCATGCTCCGGGCCGATTGGAACGGCACCTGCTCGCACGATATGCACCGCCCCGCCAGCAGCAGCCCGTCCAGGTCGGCCGGCACCAGGCAGCGGTACGGCACGTCGAAGCCCTCGTGCTCGAAGAAGCGGCGCTCGGCGTAATAAGCCGGCACGGGGTTGGAACTGATGGCAACGACGTCGTCGAAGCGGCGGCCCGACAGCGCGTCCTCCTCAGT
>Ga0111189_1041_pt1 | contig 11386 bp, 8 predicted proteins | sample DeeMarSWOR324_28_FD_80357 | JGI IMG/M metagenome (GOLD analysis project Ga0111189, IMG submission 80357) | Planctomycetes bacterium SM23_32 | reverse complement strand
TGGAGAAGATCGGGCTGAACGTTGCCGTCTTCGAGTACGGAGGCCGCACCAGCATGATGTCCATGTTCAGCGAGTTCACGCCCGAGGAGCGGCAGAAGACCACGGAGCTGATCCTCGACACCTATCGCCTCTTCCTGGAGCGCGTTGCCGAGACGCGGCCAGAGATGTCGGCCGACGACGTGGACAAGGTGGCCGAGGGGCGCGCCTGGACGGGCGGCCAGGCCCACCGCCGGGGGCTGGTGGACGAGCTGGGCGGCCTGAGCGACGCCATCCGGGCAGCCAAGGAGCAGGCCGGCATCCCGCCCGAGCAGCGCGTTCACATCGTGCACCTGCCGCGTCCCCAAAGCGTGGTCGAGTTGCTGCTGTTCGGCGACGAGGAGAGCCCCGAACTGCGGGGGGGCGACGTCTGGGGGCGGGGCGCGCTGCCCGAGCCGCTGGGGCGCCTTCGGCCCTACGTGGCGGCGCTGACGGCCCTTCAGGATGAGGCGGCGCTCTGCCTGCTGCCGGCGGTGGTCACCGTCAGGTAGCGGCCCCCGGCTCAGCCGGCGCCGGCGGCCTGGCTCTCGGCGAAGGCCTCGATGCGGCGCTGCCTGTCGTAGGCGGCCAGGGCGTCGAACATGCGGTCGCAGCCGCCCATCAGGAAGCTCTCGATGCCGAAGAGGTCCAGCCCGATGCGGTGGTCGGTGATGCGGTCCTGGGGGAAGTTGTAGGTGCGGATGCGCTCGTTGCGGTCGCCGCTGCCCACCTGTGAACGGCGCAGCGCGTCGCGCGTCTCATGCTGCTGCCGCTGCTGCTGCTCGTAGAGCCTGGCCCGCAGCAGCTTCATGGCCTTCTTGCGGTTGGCTTGCTGGGACTTCTCGTCCTGGCAGCGCACGGCGATTCCGGTGGGCTTGTGGACCAGCCGCACGCAGGAGCTGGTCTTGTTGACGTGCTGGCCGCCCGGCCCGCGGGAGCGCATGAAGGACATCTCGACGTCGCCGGGGTCTATCTTGACTTCCACCTCGCGCGCTTCGGGCAGCACGGCGACGGTGGCCAGGCTGGTGTGGATGCGGCCCTGCGACTCGGTCTCGGGCACGCGCTGCACGCGGTGGCCGCCGCTTTCGTAGCGCAGCTTCCGGTAAGCGCCCCGCCCGCTGACGGAGAACACCACCTCCTTCATGCCGCCCAGGTCCGTGGGGCTGGCGTCCATCAGTTCCGTCTTCCAGCCCTGCGACTCGGCGTAACGCGTGTACATGCGGAATAGGTCGCGGGCGAACAGGGCGGCCTCCTCGCCCCCCGTGCCGGCGCGGACCTCCACGATCACGTTGCGCCGCGACTCGGCCTCGTCCGAGAGCAGTAGCTCCACGACCTCCTGCAGCAGGCGTTCCTCGGCGGCGTCGGCCTCTTCGAGCTCCTCGGTGGCGAGCTGGACCAGCTCCTCGTCGTCGGCGTAGTCCTCCAGCGACTGGCCGGCCTCCTGGCGGCGCCGGCGCACTTCGGCCAGCTCGCGATGCTTCTCGGCGAGCTTTGCCAGCGCGCCGTGCTCCTGGGCGACGCCGGCCAGACGCGCACTGTCAGCGGCCAGCTCGGGGTCGGCCAGCATCTGCGCCAGCTCCTGGTGGCGCTCTGCCGTGACGGCGAGCTTCTCGAGGAGCATCGCTTTTGTCTTCTCGGGGAGCTTCACGATCGGCATTCGGCTCCGGGGGTGAGCGGACATGCAGAAGGGGCCCTCCGGACGATCCGAAAGGGCCCCTTCACAGTCAGCTATTGCGCGGCCTGCTCGCCGCTGATGCGCGCCTTGGTCTCTTCGATGTGCCGCCCCCAGCGCCTCTGGAACCTCTCAACGCGGCCCGTGCTGTCCACCAGCTTCTGCTTGCCGGTGTAGAAGGGGTGGCACTTCGAGCAGACCTCCACGCGGATGGTCGGCGTGGTGGCGCGGGTGACGAACGTCTCCCCGCAGCCGCAGATCACCTCGCACCGAACGTAGTCGGGATGGATGTCCTGCTTCATCTTCGTCCGTGGGAGAACAGGGCAGGCCATGAGCCGAGAACACTGCCATTATAGCAGAAACGGCGGCCGATTCAACCGCCTTCACTCGCCGACGCGGCTCTCCAGGACCTGCATGTTGTAGAGCTGAGCGAAGAGGCCCTGCCGCTTCAGCAGCTCCTGGGCGGTGCCTTCCTCCACGATGCGGCCGTCCTCCATCACCAGGATGCGGTCGGCGAAGAACGTGGTGGAGAGCCGGTGGGCGATGAGGACGGTGGTGCGGTCCCGCGCGGCGGCCTCCAGGGCCCTCTGGATGGCCTTCTCGGTCAGGGTGTCCACCGATGAGGTAGCCTCGTCCAGGACGAGTATCTCGGGGTCCTTCAGGAGCGCGCGGGCGATCGAGACGCGCTGCTTCTGCCCGACCGACAGCCTCGCGCCGCGCTCGCCCACCACCGTGTCGTATCCCTCCGGCAGGCCCGTGATGAACTCGTGCGCCTCGGCCTCCATCGCTGCGGCGCGGACCTCCTCGTCGCTTGCGTCGGGGCGGGCGTAGGCGATGTTCTCGCGCACGGTCGTGTCGAAGAGGAACGGCTCCTGGAGCACCACGCCGATGTGCCGGCGCAGGGCGCGCGGGTCGTAGTCCTTCACGTCGGTCCCGTCCACCAGCACGCGCCCCCGGTCCACGTCGTAGAAGCGCGAGACCAGCTCGACCAGGGTCGTCTTGCCCGTGCCGCTGGGGCCGACCAGGGCGACCGTCTCAGCCGGGGCCACTGTCAGGTTGATGTCCCTCAGCACGTCCTCGTCGTCGTAGCTGAAGGAGACGTCGCGCAGCTCGATCTCTCCGCGCAGCCGTTCCGGGCGTGCCGGCTCGGCCGGCACGGGCAGCACGTCGTCCTCGTCGAGGAACTCGAAGACGCGCTCGCCGGCGGCCAGCCCGGCGGGGATCTGGTGACCGACCAGCCCGCCGATCTCGCCGATGGGGCTGAAGAAATGCTGCAGCAGGGCCAGGAAGGCCATCATCGTGCCCAGCCCGATCTCCTCCCGGATCACCATGCGGCCGCCGACGAAGATGATGATGAGCGCCGACAGACCCCCCACGTACATCATCCACGGGAAGATGCTCGAGTGGATCAGGGCGGCGCGCATGTAGGCGCGGTAGTTGGCGTCGGTCTTCCCTTCCAGCGCGCGCTGCTCCACCTGCTCGCGGGCGAAGGACTTCACCACGCGCACGCCCGCTATGCGCTCCTGCAGGAAGGCGTTCAGCTCGGCTATCTTCTCGCGGAACACCCTGTAGCGCGCCTTAAGCGTCGTGGCGTAGAAGGCGATCGAGGCGACGAAGATGGGCACGGGCAGGAAGGTGACCAGCGCCAGCTTCGTGTTCAGCACGAACATCATCGTCACCGCGCCCCCCAGCGTGAGCACGGCGCGCACGATGGTCTGGGCGCTGTTGACGATGGCGCTCTGGACGGCCTCAGTGTCGTTGGTGATGCGCGACATGATCTGGCCGGTCTGGTTCCGCTCGTAGAAGCGCAGCGTCAGCCCCTGCAGGTGTTCGAAGAGCTGGTTGCGCATGTGGCGGATGATGCGGTGGCCGACCTGCTGGCTGAGGTAGCCGCTCAGGTAGCCCACGGCGGCCCCGAGCGTGCCGGTCGCCAGCATCGCCAGGACCACCAGCTTCAGCACGCGCATGTCCCGGGGCAGGATGGCGCCGTCGATCAGGATCTTCGTCAGCCACGGGCCCACCAGTCCCAGGCCCACCCCCAGCATGGTGAGGCCCATCAGAACGGCGACCTTGGCCCAGTGGGGCTTGAGGTAGGCGAACAGGCGCCGAAACGAGCGAAGGGACTGGCGGCTCAGGCGGAACTGCGGCGGTGCGTCGCCACGCCGGGACCCGCCCCGGCCCGGCCCTCGATGGCCGTATGGACGCATGTCTGTGGTCCGCTCCCCTGCGGCGCTCAGTAGGCGGGCCCGCGCGGCATCGGCCTTTCGGGCGCGGCCGCCGCCGTGAGCAAGTCGCCGGCCGCCCGGATGCGCCGCCACGCCAGCACCGCTTCGATGATGAGCCAGGCCGCCGGCACGAGACTGGCCGCGCCGGAAGGACCTGCCGGCGCTTGCTCAGGATCTCCGGTCAGCAGCCCGGCCCACGCACGGGCGGGTCCGGCGGCGCTCCGGCGGCGCCAACCGGCTCTGCGACCGGCTTCCCCGCCAGCGCCGCCCGAATGGCCGCGAAGCCCTTTGCCGCGACGCTCAGCCCCAAGACGCTCAGAACGGCGGCGATGGCCGCCAGCAGCTTGCTGCGCGGCAGGCTGGCCACCTCGATCAAGCCGGCGAACGAGAACAGGCTGTAGATCAGAGCCCCCATGGCCGTCACGAACACCAGCACCCCGGGCACGGCAACGAAGACCCACGCCCGGCCCCGGCTCATCAGGTACACGGTCGCAATCAGCAGCACCATGCCGGCGATCAACTGGTTGGCCGACCCGAAGACCGGCCAGATGGCCTGCCAGTTGCCCAGTGCCAGCGCAGCGGCGCAGAGCCCGACGAAGAGCGTCACGATGTACCGGTTCCTGAACGCCTTCACGCGGAACGTGTCCCCTATCAGCTCGCACCCTATGTAGCGCGTGATGCGCGTGGCCGTGTCCAGCGTGGTCATGACGAACGCGTTCAGCATCGTTATCCCCACCAGCGCCCCCAGAGGGCCGAAGATGGCCTCCGTGAGCCGCCCATAGCCCTGGCCGAACGTGCCGATCCAGCCCTGCTCCTTCATGAGCGTCTGGTAGACGTAGCCTTCCAGCCCCTGCGGGGCGGCGGTCCAGTAAAGCCCCGCCGTGACGGCGACCACAGCAAGCACGGACACCGCCGACTCCATGATCATGCCCCCATAGCCGATGCGGCGCGCGTCACGGACGCGCGGAAGCTGCTTCGAGGTCGTCCCGCTCGCCACTAGGCTATGGAAGCCCGATATGGCGCCGCAGGCGATGACCACGAACAGCATTGGCCACAATGCCCCCTGCTGGCTTGAGCGGAACGCGATGAACGCCGGGCTGTGCACCGCAGGGCGCGCTATCAAGATGCCCGCGAAGCCCGCCAGCATCCCCAGGAACAGCACTCCCGCCGATAGATGGTCCCGCGGCTGGAGCAGCAGCCATACGGGCAGCACCGCAGCGACCATGGCGTACACGATGAGGATCGCCGCCCACCATCTGTCCGGGTCCGCCACGGGCAGGCGCACCGGAACGTAGTAGCCCAGTACGGTCAAGCCCAGCAAGAGCACCAGACCGATGGCCGTGTCCACTGCCACGGGCAAGTCCGTCCTGTAGACCAACAGCCCGACGCCCATCGCCACGAAGATGAGCCCGAAGGTCGGTAGGACGACCTGGGGGGTCGTTGCCAGCGTCTTGCCCGCGACCGCCGCGAAGACGGCCACCACGAGGATCAGGGCCAGCAAGACGAAGATGCTGAAGGCGATCTTGGCGAACCTCCCGAGCGCCGACTCGCTCAAGTCACTGACCGAGCGACCCCTGTTCTCGATGGACGTCGCCAGGGCGCAGTAGTCGTGCACGGCCCCGAAGAAGATGCCTCCCAGCACGATCCAGAGCAGCGCCGGCCCCCAGCCCCACAGCATGCACGCAATGACCGGTCCGATGATGGGCGCCGCCCCGGCTATGGATGCGAAGTGGTGTCCGAACAGGATGGACCAGTGCTTGGCCGGCACGTAGTCCACCCCGTCGTTGAGTGTCACGGCGGGCGTCGTCATCGCGTCGTCGAGCCCCACCCACCGGGCCACTCGCCGGCTGTAGAAACGGTAACCGAGCGCCAAAGCGCCCCCGCTGACCACGGCGACCACCAGCGAGTTCATCGCCCCAAAGCCCTGCGAGAGGAGACGCCGAGCCTGCAACTTAGCGTATTATAGGCAGCGCCGCCTGCCCCTCGCAAGTTGGCGACCGGCGGCTGGACTGTTCAGCTGGGCGTGGTTGCGTTCGCAGAAGCGCTCCTCACGGCCTATGCGCGCATCCTACGGAACTGCCCGCGCATGTCTGAACAGTCACCCCGGCCGGTCGGCTGCCGGCTCCCATCGGGTACAGCCCTGGCTCGTCCCCGGTTTCATAGCGTGTTCTCCGCGGCACAGGCCACTTGCCCGCCTGGCGAGGGCTGCTATAATCGCCCTTTCGCCCCCACGAGGCCTGGCCCATGCACAGAAGGAAGGCGCCGATGAACGTGGTGCTTGTTGTGTTCGACTCGCTGCGCAAGGACTGTGTGGGCCTCTACGGCACGCCGCCCTGGGGAGCCGTGAAGACGCCGCACCTTGACGCCCTGGCCGAGGAGGCGCTGGTCTTCGACCGGGCGTATCCCGAGTCGCTGCCGACCCTTCCGACGCGCCGGGCTATCTACACGGGCCGGCGGGTCTATCCGTTCGTCAACGCCGACTTCCGCCTGAAGGGCGACTTCGTCGGCGCGCCCGGCTGGGGCCCGATCCCCGAGGACCAGGACACGCTGGCCGAGATGCTGCGCGGCGCCGGCTACCGCACGGCCCTCATCGCTGACGTCTACCACATGTTCAAGCCGTCCAAGAACTACTGGCGCGGCTTCGACCAGTGGACGTTCCTGCGCGGCCAGGAGCGCGACCCCTACCGCAGCGGCCCCGAGCCCACGCAGGCCGACATAGACCGCTGGCTGCCCAAGGCGCTCCAGACGCCCCAGAAGGTGGACTTCCTGCGCACCTGCCTGAAGAACATGCACGAGCGCACCAAGGAGGAGGACTACTTCAACGCGCGCGTCTTTACCGAGGCGGCCCGGTGGCTGGAGCAGAACCGCGACGCCGACCGCTTCTTCCTCACCGTGGAGAGCTTTGACCCCCACGAGCCGTGGTTCGTGCCCGAGCACTACCGGCGCATGTACGACGACTCTGACGGGCCGCAGCAGGTGGTGAGCGGCTACTCGGACACCACGGGCATGACGCCGGAGGCGCTCAGGCGCACGCAGGCCAACTACAGCGGCCTGGTGACCATGTGCGACCGCTGGTTCGGCTACTTCCACGAGGCCATGGGCGCCATGGGCCTGCTGGAGAACACGCTGCTGGTGGTCACCTCCGATCACGGCCACTCCATCGGCGACAAGGCGTACATCGGCAAGCGCGGGTATCCGTCCGACCCGTCGGTCTTCGACGTGCCGCTGCTGGTGCGGCACCCCGAGGGCCGGGGCGCGGGCGGGCGCAGCGACGCCGTCGTCCAGCACCACGACCTGACGGCGGAGATGCTCCGCTTCGCCGGCGTAGAGCCCTCGCAGCCGCTGGACGGGATGCCGTTCCTCGAGGAGGTGCTGGCCAGCGGCGAGATCCGCGACCACGCCACGGTCGGCTGGGGCGCCGGCGTCACCGTCATCGAGCAGGCCTGGTTCTTCAACTGCAAGGCCGACGGCTCCGGCCCCTTCCTGTACGACCTGGGGGCCGATGATCCCTACGGGCGCAACGTCGCCGATGAGCATCCGGACGTCGTGCAGGAGCTCTACGCCACGGCCCTGGCTGACGCGGGCGGCGCCATCCCGGACTACATACGGGAGCTGGCCCGCAGCCAGAAGGACGCGCCCGGGTGCAGCGCCCTGGCGGCCCGGCCGGTGTGAACCGGCGCCGAACACCAGTGGGAGCGTGGGCATGAGGGAGAGGGGATGGTGACGGCAAGGCAGAGGGTGCTGGCGGCGCTGAACCACGAGCAGCCGGACAAGGTGCCCTACCATGTCGGCTTCACGCAGCGCATGCACGAGCGGATGGCCGCGTTCTACGGCGATTCCGACTTCGCGGCCGGGCTCGGCAACTGCCTGCTGACGCTGAGCTGCGAGCCGGCCGACGCCTGGCGCGAGGTGGCACCGGACGTCCATGAGGACCAGTTCGGCGTCCGGTGGGACCGCCGGGTGGACAAGGACATCGGCGTGGTCTGCAACCGGCTCGTCTCGCCCGAAAGCCTGGACGACTACGAGATGCCCGATCCCGACGAGCCGTCCCGGTACGCCGGCTTCGAGCCGGCGCTGGCGGCCAACCGGCACCTGTTCGCCGTGGCCAACCTCGGCTTCAGCCTTTTCGAGCGGGCCTGGACGCTGGCCGGCATGGAGCAGGTGCTGATGGCCATGGTGGCGGACAAGGGCTTCGTCCACGCCCTGCTGGACCGCATCCTGGGGTTCAACCTGCGCGTGATCGAGAACGCCTGCCGCTACGGCATAGACGCCATGATGTTCGGCGACGACTGGGGCCAGCAGCGGGGACTCATCATGGGGCCGCACCTGTGGCGCGAGTTCATCAGGCCACGGGTGGAGCGCATGTACGGGGCGGTGCGGGCGCGGGGCAAGCGCGTGTTCATCCATTCGTGCGGCAAGGTGGACGAGCTGTTCCCCGACCTCATCGAGTGCGGCTTGAACGTCTTCAACCCGTTCCAGCCGGAGGTGATGGACGTCTTCGCGATGAAGCGCCGCTACGGGGACCGGCTCAGCTTCTACGGCGGCATCAGCACCCAGCGCACGCTGCCGTACGGGACAGTGGACGAGGTCAGGGACGAGGTGGGGCGGCTGCTGGCGGGGGTCGGGCGGGAAGGCGGCTACATAGCGGCGCCGGCCCACGCGATCCCGCCGGACGCCAGGCCCGAGAACGTGGCCGCGATGATCGAAACACTCCAGGACCAATAAGAGGAGCGCGCGTGGTGCATCCCGTCCAGTTGCCGGACGTCCAGGACGCCGGGCCGGAGTACGGGTGGCTGCGCACGGCGCTCTTCTTCGGCTTCTATGCGGTCCTTATCCTGGGGGCGCTGCTCTACCTGGTCTGGAAGCTGCCTCGCCGCAACGACGATTAGGCGCTTTCGGCGGCGCGCTCAGCGCTGGCGGCCGTTGCGGATGAAGATGAACCGCGCCCGGCCCGTCTCCGAGTCCAGCACGCGCAGAAGCACGCCGCCCTGGCTCTTGGCCTTGTTCATCAGCGTGCCATACTCCGAGGCCGAGTTCACCTTGTTGCGGTTGACGCTCAGGATCACGTCGCCGGGCTTTATGTGTGTGCCAGCGGAGCTGTCTTCGTCCACGTCGGCCACCAGGACGCCTTCCAGGCCGGGCTTGCCCAGGTTGGCCGCCATCTCGGGCGTGAGGGTCTGCACGTGGAGTCCGAGCCAGTCGTGCTCGGTCTCCACGACGGTGGCCAGGTCGCCCGTTGTCACCTTGAGCGCCAGTTCCTTGCCGTCGCGCCAGACTTCCACCGGCGTGGTGGTGTCCGGGTCGGTCGCGGCGACGCGGCGACGCAGCTCGGAGGCGCTCTCGACCGGCTTGCCGCCGAACTCCACGATGATGTCGCCGGCCTTCAGCCCGGCCTTCTCGGCGGGCGAGCCCTCCAGGACCTCGTCCACCAGGGCGCCGTTGGTGCCCTCGAAGCCGAACGCCTGGGCCATCTCGGGCGTCAGGTCCTTGGGGTAGACGCCCAGGTATCCGCGCACCACCTCGCGGCCGGCTACCAGGTCGTCCAGGACGTCCCGGGCCATGTTGCTGGGTATGGCGAAGCCGATGCCCAGGTTGGCGGGGCCGACGATGGCCGTGTTGATGCCGATCACCTCGCCCCGGAGGTTCACGAGCGGGCCGCCGCTGTTGCCCCGGTTGACGGCGGCGTCGGTCTGGATCAGGCTCTCGTACTCCGCCACGCCGATGCTGCGGCCGGTGGCGCTGATGATGCCGGCGCTCACCGTGTGACGCAGCCCGAAGGGGTTGCCGATGGCGATGACCCACTGGCCCACCTTCACGGCGTCCGAGTCGCCCAGGCGGACGGTGGGCAGGTCTTTCGGGTCGCCCTCGATCTTCACGACGGCCAGGTCGGTCTTCTCGTCCGTGCCCACCACTTTCGCGCTGAACTTGCGCCCGTCGGCCAGCGTGACGGTCAGTTCGTCGGCGCCGGCCACCACGTGGTTGTTGCTCAGCACGTGGCCCTCTTCGTCCAGGATGCAGCCTGAGCCAAGCCCGCGGCGCTTCATCTCGCGCTCGCGCTGCGGTGCGCTGGGCGCGCCAGGGGCCGGGCGGCCGCCGAACGGCTCGCTGAAGAAGTCATCGAAGAAGTTGTCGAACGGGCTGCGGAAGGGGATGTTCGGCACCCGCACGCGGACGGTCGTCTCGGACTCGATGAGCACGACGGCCGGGCTCACCTCGCCCGCCACGGTCTGGAAGAGCGTCTCCAGCTTGCCGGCGAAGTCCCTCAGTTGCTCGAGCTCTTCCTGCGATTGCAGCGTCGTCGCCGTGCCGCTCGCCGTCCGCACGGCGGAGACGGGCACGTTCTCGGCCGCGCCGAGGTCCTTCGCGGGCGCCTCAAGGACACCGCTGAGCACCAGCCCGGCCGCCAGCCCGATCACCAGCAGGAGCAGCACCGTCACTTCCCTTCTCATGGTTCCCTACCCCCATTGCTCTGGCCGACTTCGCACGCAACGGACGCTCCGGGAGCGTCCTCCTTCTTCTTTGTCGCGGAAGACGACCGGTCGGTTCAAAAACTGCCCCTTTGCATTCTATAATGGGGCCGTTGCCCCGTCAACGAGCGAGTCCCCCTTCAAGCCCCTTTCCCGCAGGCTGTGGGCGGCAGCGATGCGCATCGCCATAGACGCCATGATACTGGGCCGGCGCGACAGCGGCGTCGGCGTCTGGATGCGCGGCCTGGTCCGCGCCCTGGCCCGGTGGGGGGGCGAGCACGAGTACCTCGTCTACCACGGCCGGGACGCGGCGGAGCTGCCGGCGCTGGCGTCGCCGCGGGCGTGCTACGTGCCTGTCCCGGTGCCCAATGGCGTGCGGCCGCTCCGCATCGCGTGGGAGCAGGTCAAGCTCCCGGCCCGCCTCCGCCGGGACGGCGTTGACGTGCTCCACTGCCCGGCCTACGTCCGGCCGCTGCGCGTGGACCGGCCCACCGTCCTGACGCTGCACGACCTGTTCGCGTTCACCCATCCCCGCTTCTGCCGGCGGCTGAACGCCCTGCACTACCGCCTGACCATCCCACCCGGCCTGCGCAGGGCCACCGTCATCCACTGCACTTCGCAGTGGGTGCGGCAGACGCTGGAGCGGCAGTTCCCCTCCGAGGCCGGGCGGGCGCGCGTCGTGCACCCCGGCGTGGACGGCCTGTTTCGGCCGGACGCCGAGCCGGCGGCGCTCGACTCGCTGGGGCTGGACGCGCCGCCGTTCCTCTTCGTGGGGAAGCTGGAACCCAAGAAGGACGTCGCGACGCTGTTGGACGCCTACGAGCTGCTCAGGCGCCGGTTCGGCACGGACAGGAGGCTGCTGCTGGTGGGGGGCGCGGGCTGGGGCACCAGGCGCGTCACGGCGCGGCTGCGTTCCGGCGAGCTGGCGGCGCACGTGGTGCGGGCGGGCTACGTGCCCCGCGGGGCGCTGCCGGGCATCTACCGGGCGGCGCTGGTGCTGGTCTTCC
>Ga0111189_1119_pt1 | contig 11573 bp, 10 predicted proteins | sample DeeMarSWOR324_28_FD_80357 | JGI IMG/M metagenome (GOLD analysis project Ga0111189, IMG submission 80357) | Planctomycetes bacterium SM23_32 | reverse complement strand
CGAGGTGGTGCGCGTCGGACCCAGGGGGGTGGTCGGCGAGGTGATAAGGCTCGCCGAAGGGGTGGCCACGATCCAGGTCTACGAGCACACCGGCGGCCTGAAGCCCGGCGACGAGGTCCGGCGCACCGGCACGCCGCTCTCGGTGGTGCTCGGGCCCGGCCTGCTGGGAGGCATCTTCGACGGCCTTCAGCGTCCCCTGGCGACGCTCGCCGACCAGATGGGGCCGTTCCTGAAGCCGGGCGCCCAGGCCGAGCCCCTCTCGACGGACCGGCAGTGGCCGTTCACGCCCGGCGTCTCCGAGGGGGACGAGCTGCGCGCGGGGCAGGCGTTCGGCACGGTGCGGGAAGGGCCGGGCATCAAGCATCACCTGCTGGTCCCTCCCGGCCGGGAGGGCAGCGTGGCCTCGATAGAGCCGGCCGGGGATTACCGCCTCAACGACGTGCTCTGCGTGCTGGAAGGGGCGTCGGGGCGCGTTGAGCTGACCATGATGCAGCGCTGGCCGGTGCGCCGACAGCGGCCCATCCGCTCCCGCAAGGCCAGCAGCCAGGTGCTGGTGACCGGGCAGCGCGTCATTGACACGCTCTTCCCCCTGGCGCGCGGCGGGGCGGCGGCCGTGCCGGGCGACTTCGGCACGGGCAAGACGATGCTCCAGCAGCAACTGGCCAAGTGGAGCGCCGCCGACATCGTTGTCTACGTCGGCTGCGGCGAGCGCGGCAACGAGATGACCGACATCCTGCGCAGCTTCCCCCGGCTGGAGGACCCGCACAGCGGCCGCTCGCTGATGGAGCGCACGGTGCTGATCGCCAACACCTCCAACATGCCCGTCGCCGCCCGCGAAGTCTCGATCTACACAGGCATCACGATTGCCGAGTATTACAGGGACATGGGCTACACGGTGGCGTTGATGGCCGACTCGACCAGCCGGTGGGCCGAGGCGCTGCGGGAGACCAGCAGCCGCCTGGAGGAGATGCCGGCCGAGGAGGGGGTCCCTGCCTACCTGGCGGCGCGGCTGGCCGAGTTCTACGAGCGGGCCGGCGCCGTGGAGACGCTCGACGGCCAGGAGGGGAGCGTCACGGTGGTCGGGGCGGTCAGCCCGCCGGGCGGCGACTTCAGCGAGCCGGTCACCCAGCACACCACGCGCTTCACCCGCTGTTTCTGGGCGCTGGACCCCGACCTGGCCCATTCCCGCCACTACCCCGCCGTGAGCTGGCTGAACAGCTACAGCGAGTACGCCGACGAGGTGGCCGGCTGGTGGCAGCATTACAACCCCGACTGGCACCAGCAGCGCGAGGAGGTGATGAACCTCCTGGTGGAGGAGGACAAGCTCCAGCAGATCGTGCGGCTGGTCGGGCCGGACGTGCTCCCGGACGCCCAGCGGCTGGTGCTGCTGGTGGCCGAGATGTTCAAGTCGGGGTTCCTTCAGCAGAACGCCGCCGACGAGGTGGACACCTTCTGCACGCCGCACAAGCAGGTGCTGCTGCTGAGGGCGTTCGTCACCTTCTACCGGCGCACCCGCGACGTGATCGCGCGGGGCGCCCCCTTCGCGCGCGTGCGCGAGCTGCCCGTCCTCCGTGAGCTGCGGCTCGCCAAGTCCTCCATCCCTAACGAGGACGAGGACGGCCTGCTGCGCCTGCTCAGGACGCTCGACAGCCAGCTCGCCGAGCTGGAAAAGGACTACCCATGATCGAGGACAGGCCGGTTCAGTACGTGGGCGTCGAGCGCGTGGACAACCCGCTCATCCTCGTCTCGGGTGTGCATGGCGTGGGCTACGACGAGACGGTCGAGGTCCTCGACGAGCAGGGCGGCCGCCGGCCGGGCACGGTGCTGGAGGTGGACGGCGAGAGGGCCCTGGTGCAGGTGCTGGGCGGCGTCACCGGGCTGAGCAACACCGGCACGCGCGTGCGGTTCCACGGGCAGCCGCCGACGGTGCGGGTCAGCGAGGACATGCTCGGTCGGGCCTTCGACGGCCTCGGCCGGCCCGCCGACGGGGCGCCGGCGCCCTTCGGTGGCGAGCTGCGGGAGGTCTCCGGCCTGCCCATCAACCCCGCCGCCCGCACCTACCCGACCGACTTCATCCAGACCGGCGTCAGCATCATAGACGGCTCCAACAGCCTGATCCGCGGCCAGAAGCTGCCCATCTTCAGCGGCGCCGGCATGCCGCACGACAAGCTGGCCGCCCAGATCGTGCGTCAGGCCACGCTGCCAGGACGCGAGGAGGCGTTCGCCGTCGTGCTGGCCGGCATGGGCATCAAGAACGACGAGGCCGACTTCTTCCGCCGCAACTTCGAGGACGCCGGCGTGCTGCGGAAGGTGGCCCTGTTCCTGAGCCCCGCCGACGCACCCAGCGTCGAGCGCGTGCAAACGCCGCGCACGGCCCTGACCCTGGCCGAGTACCTGGCCTTCGAGCGGGACATGCACGTGCTGGTGATCCTGACCGACATGACGAACTACTGCGACGCCCTGCGCGAGATAAGCAGCGCGCGCGACGAGATCCCGGCGCGCAAGGGCTACCCCGGCCACCTCTACAGCGACCTGGCCGCGCTTTACGAGCGGGCCGGCCGCATCCGCGGCGCCGAGGGCTCCATCACGCTCATGCCCATCCTCACCATGCCAGCCGACGACATATCCCATCCCGTGCCCGACCTGACCGGCTACATCACGGAGGGGCAGATCGTCTGCGACCGGTCCCTGTTCCGCCAGGGCATCTACCCGCCGGTGGCGGCGCTCTCCAGCCTGTCGCGCCTGATGAAGGACGGCGTGGGGCCGGGCTCCACGCGCGAGGACCACATGGCGATATCGAGCCAGCTCTATGCGGCCTACAGCCAGGTGGAGTCGGTGCGCGGGCTGGCGTCGGTGGTGGGCGAGGACGAGCTCTCGCCGATGGACCGGCAGATACTGAGCTTCGGCGAGGAGTTCGAAAGGCGCTACGTCGGCCAGAGCGAGGAGGAAGACCGCTCGGTCGAGCAGACGCTGGACCTGGCTTGGGAGGTGGCCGGCATCCTGCCCCGCAGCGAACTGGCCCGGCTCAGCGACGAGCTGCTGGACCGCTACTACCGCCGCGTCCAGTCACCCGCGCAGGCGCCCCAGGACCAGCCGCCCCAACCGGAAGGAGAGGGGTAGGTGCCGCTGCTGGACACAACGCCGACGCAGAGCAACTACCTGGAGCTCCGGGCGGCGCTGGAGCGCGTCCGGGACGGGCACGAGCTGCTTGAGCAGAAGCGGCAGATCCTGGTGCTGGAGTTGATGACGCAGGTCGAGGTCGCCAAACGCATCAAGGATGAGGTGACCCAGACCATGGCCCGCGCCTACGGGGCCCTGCGCCGGGCCGTCGTACGCACCGGGCTGACCGGGCTGGCGCGCCAGAGCTGCGGCATCGAGATGGAGCACGAGCTGCGCTACCGCACGCACTCCGTGATGGGCGTGCCGGTGCCGCAGATCGAATGCCAGGCCGCCCCCTTCGGGCTGCGGTTCGGCCTGACGGACGGGCGCTCCCACACGGACGAAGTGCTCCAGCGGTTCCTGGAGGCCCTGCCCCTGGTGGCGGAGCTGGCCCAGGTGGAGAACGCCGTCTTCCGCCTGGCCCGCGAGATACGTCGCACGCAGCGCCGCGTGAAAGCCCTTGAGAAGGCATACATCCCTCAGTATGAGGAAGCCCTGAAGCGCATCCAGGAAGCGCTGGCCGAGCGGCAGCGCGAGGAGTTCATCGTGCTGCGCCGCGTCAAGCGCAAGCACCGGCTGGCCGAAGAGCGAACGCTCCCCGAGGGGAGGCGGTGACCCATGGCCAAGCACACCTACGCCACCATACTCCTGCTGGCCGAAGGGACCGACCAGGGCATGAAGGCGGCCCGCGATGCCATCAACCTGGCCGCCGACGAGGACGCCACGCTCATCGTCGCCTCTGTCGTGGACACCAGCACCCTGCGGCAACTGCTCAGCTCCCGCATCTTCGTGCAGGAGGAGATGGAGGAATACGAGCAGGAACTTGAGCAGTCCTGCCGCAAGCAGCTCAACTACATCGCCCAACTGGCCGACAAGGCGGGCGTAAAGAACCGCACCGCGCTGCTCAAAGGCGCCTGCCACACCGTCATCCTGCGGGAACAGAAGGAACGCGGCGCGGACCTGCTCGTCATGGGCGCCTTCCGCGCCAGCCTGGCCCGGCGCGACGTGATGGCGCGCGAGAAGCAGCTCATCATTGACGAGGTCCCCTGCCCCGTCCTGCTGGTCCGCTGAAGACCCCGTTGGAGGAGACATGATGGATGAGGGGCTGAGGCTGTTGATGACGCGGCGCAGCGTGCGCAAGTACACCGACGAACCCGTCAGCGACGAGGACCTGGAGGCCATCCTCCGGGCCGCGATGGCCGCCCCCTCCGCCGGCAACGAGCAGCCCTGGCACTTCGTCGTCGTGCGTGACGACCAGGTCATGGACGCCATCATGGACGTCCACCCCTACGCCGGCATGCTCACCGAGGCGCCCGTCTGCATCGCCGTGCTGGCCGACATGTCCCTGGAGAAGTACGAGGGCATGTGGCTGCAGGACTGCTCGGCGGCCACGCAGAACATCCTGCTGGCCGCCCATGCGCTCGGGCTCGGCGCCGTCTGGCTCGGGGTGCATCCGGTGCAGAGCCGCCAGGAGGGCATCAAGCGTATCCTCGGGCTGCCCGAGGGCGTCGAGTGCCTCTCGCTGGTGGCCCTCGGCCACCCGGCTGAGCAGCCCGGCCCGGCCGACCGCTATGACGAGTCCCGCGTCCACGCCGAGAAGTGGTGAACGCCAGTTGTCGGCTATCGGTTGTGCGTTGTCGCGCACCATGGAGTCCGGTCGGCCTCACAGCTCGCTGACAACCGACAACTGACAGCTGCGTTCCCTCGTCCGTTGTGCCCGTCGCGGCGTTGTGGTAGCTTCCCTCCTCCGTGCTCTCCGTGTCTCAGTGTTGATGGAGCACCTCGCCCATGGCCGAGCGGCCCAACATCCTCTATCTGCACTCGCACGATACCGGCCGCTACGTGCAGCCTTACGGCTACGCCGTCCCCACGCCCAACCTCCAGCGCCTCGCTGAGCAGGGCGTGCTGTTCCGCCAATGCTTCTGCGGCGGCCCTACCTGCTCGCCGAGCCGCGCCGCGCTGCTCACCGGGCAGAGCGCCCATTCCAGCGGCATGATCGGCCTCGCCCACCGGGGATTCGGCCTGAACGACGTGCGGCAGCACATCGTCCACGCGCTCCGCGCCGCCGGCTACGCCTCCGCCCTCATCGGCGTGCAGCACGTGGTGGACTGGCGGGACAAGGGCGCCGAGAGCATCGGCTACGACCGCGTCATCCATGTGAAGGACGGGTGGGACCACGAGGAGGTGGCCGGGGCGGCGGCTGGCTTCTTCCGCGACGCGCCCGAGCAGCCGTTCTTCCTGTCGGTGGGCTTCGTGCACACGCACCGCGAGTACCCCGAGCCCGGCTCCGCTGAGGACCCGCGCTACTGCCGCCCGCCGGCGCCGCTGCCCGACACGCCCGAGACGCGGCGGGACATGGCCTGCTACAAGGCCAGCGCCCGCATGCTGGACCAGGGCATGGGCGCCGTGCTCGGCGCGCTCGAGCGGAGCGGCATGGCCGAGGAGACGCTGGTCATCTGCACCACGGACCACGGCATCGCCTTCCCGGGCATGAAGTGCAACCTGACCGACCACGGCATCGGCGTGATGCTGATGATGCGCGGGCCGGGCGGCTTCGAGGGCGGCCGGGTCTGCGACGCGCTGATATCGCAGATTGACGTCTTCCCCACGCTGTGCGAACTGCTGGGCATCGAGCCGCCGCAGTGGCTCCAGGGCAGGTCGTTCCTGCCCGTCGTCCGCAGCGAGGCCCGGGAGGTGAACCAGGCCGTCTTCAGCGAGGTTACCTACCACGCCGCCTACGAGCCGATGCGGTGCGTGCGGACGGGGCGGTGGAAGTACATCCGCCGCTTCGATGACCGGGGGCGGCCCGTGCTGCCCAACTGCGACGACAGCCCGAGCAAGGACGTCTGGCTCGAGCACGGTTGGGCCGACCGGCCGCTGGCCGAGGAGGAGCTCTACGACCTGGCCTTCGACCCGAGCGAGACGGCGAACCTGGCCTCCGACCCGGCCCGTGGGGCTGTGCTGGACGAGATGCGCGGGCGGCTCGAGCGATGGATGGAGGCCACCGGCGACCCCATACTGGACGGCCTGCCCGTCCCGGCGCCCCCCGGCAGCCGCGTCAACGACCCCGACGGCCTCTCCCCCAACGACCCGACCACCGAGAACTAGGGACAGTTACCTATTTCCGGCGGTTCTGCGCGTTCTGGGCCTCCAGGCCGACTCTGGGGCCGGTCAGGCGGGAAACAGGTGACTGCCCCCTGTCCTTCAGACGTAAAGCCGGAACCAGGCGCGGGCCAGGTGCAGGAAGGGCTGTGTGTAGGCGTGGCCCTGGCCGCGAAGCTCCGTGTAGCTGCGCGTGCCCGGCAGCTTCTCGAACAGCGACTGTATCGTGTTGGCCGGGCAGACGTGGTCATCGCCGCCGGCCGTCAGGAGCACCGGCATCGTCAGGCGGTGCGCGTGGCTCGTGGTGTCAACGAACCCGAGCGCCCGCCACGCCTCGCCCGCCCGATCGCCCATCTGCCCGAGCGGCTCGAACATCAGGCCGTAGGCGCCGGGCTCCACCGTCGCGAGGGCCAGGGGGAAGTTGGTCAGGAAGGTGACGTCGGCGGCCGCCGCGCGCACGCCGCGTTCGCGCATGATGCTGGCCAGCAACAGCGCCGTCCCGCCCCCCTGGCTTGAGCCGAAGAAGGCGAACCGGTCCGGCGCGACGCCCTGCTGCCCGAGCGCCCAGAGGGCCGACGCCGCCGCCTGCGCCAGCCAGTCCACGTAGCCGGCCTTCCCGAGCGACCGCACGGTGTCCGGCAGCACGGGCCAGGCGTCGCCCTGCCGCTTCGACTGGCGACCAGCTCAGGGTGGGCGCTCATCTCCGCGCCGTAGCCCGGCACGTGCACCAGCAGCGGGCCCCCGCCCGAGGGGCACCGCTGGTAGAAGCCGTACCACTCGCCCGGCCCTTTGGCGTCCGCCGGCGCCAGGGCCTGCGAACGGAACCGGGCGTATTGGCCGCCCGTGTGGCGCACGCCGAGCCGCCAGGGGTAAGTCTCGGCGTCGAGCAGCTCGGCCTCCAGGTCGGCTTCAGCGGCGCGGGCGGCTATGCGTTCGCACCAGTCGTCCACTTCCTGCGGGGTGGCGTAATGCTCAAGCGGCGCCTGCATGGCGGCCTCCCTGATGTGTTTGCGAAGTCGCCAGGCTACACCCGGGGCGACGCCGCTGCAACGGGCGTCCCTTTCTGTGCGGTTCCGTTTGGCGCTACAATCACCCCCTCGTCCAATCCCCCGAAGAGGGCCGTCATGGCGTTCGCTGCCCACCGTCTCGTCCGTCCGGCGTTCGTGGCTGTTGCCGTCACAGGGGCGCTGGCGGGGTGTGCCGCCGAGGAGGTCGTGGCGCTGGCCCCGATCGCGCCCGCTGCGGCCCCGCGCAGGGGGGCGGCTCCTGCTCGCCGCGCCGCGCGCCTCGAGGCAGGGCCGCAGCCCCCCATGAGGGTCCTGCTCGGCGGCTCGGTCCGGGGGCGGCCCATCGAGGCGACCGTGTTCGAGGGCGGTGGCGGCTGCGTGCTCATCCTGGGTGGTATTCATGGCGATGAACCGGTCAGCAGCGCACTGGTTGGGCGCCTCGCCGACCACCTGGAGGCCCGCCCGGAGGCCCGGTTCGGCAAGCGCGTCGTCCTGATTCCCCGGGCCAACCCGGACGGACTGGCGGCCGCAACGCGCTGGAATGCCAACGGCGTGGACCTGAACCGCAACTTCCCCACGGGTAACTTCACGGCCGGCCGGCGCCACGGGGCGGCGCCCCTGTCCGAACCGGAGTCGCGCGCCTTGGCCGGCGCCATCGCCCGCTACGCGCCGTCGTGCGTCGTCTCCGTGCACGGCCCGCTGGAGTGCATTGACGCCGACGGCGGGGCGGCAAGCCGCGCGCTGGCACAGCGGATGGCGTCGGTCAGCCCGCTGCCGCTCAACGACCTGCCCGAGTTGTCCGGCTCGCTGGGCACCTACGCCGGCAGCGAGCTTCGCCTGAAGATGATCACTTACGAGCTGGACCGCAGTAACCCGCCCACGCGGCGCGCCGACGATTACTTCGCGCCGCACCTGCGGGCCTTGCTCGTGGCTGTGCAAGAGGGATAGTATGCACCGAGCGTCCCGCCGGGCGTGCGCGGGGCGGCGAGATGCCATCAAGCGGGGAGGTGAGGATGAAGGGCAAGGCCGACATCCGCGTGATGCTCGTGGTGCTGGGGGTGCTTCTGGTCCTCGTGGTGGGAGCGGGCCTGCTCGTCATCGTCGTGGCGCGGGGCAGGGGCGGCCCGGTGGAGCTGCTGCTGCGGCTCAAGGCCGGCCAGTCCTACGCTGTCCAGACCGACCTGGAGCAGGAACTCTCGCAGACGGGTGGGCCGATGGGCAGCGTCAAGATGGTGATGGCCATAGGCGGCGACTGGACCTGGCACGTCGAGTCCGTTGACGAGGGCGGCAACGCCACCATCAAGGTCACCCAGGATGCTGCCCGCGTCAGCATGAGCATGCCGCCGGAGGTGGACCTGTCCTACGATTCCGCGAGCGCGTCGGAAGAGCCGCCGTCGGAGGCCAGACCGTTTGCCGCGCTGGTCGGGCAGAGCTACACGATGAAGGTCTCCCCGCAGGGCCGCGTTCTGGAGCTGACGGGTGTGGAGGAGATGCTGGAGGAGGCGGTCGCCGGGCTTGGCTCCCAGGGCGTGCAGGCTGCGATGACGGCGCAGCTTGTGCGGGGTCTGTTCGGTGAGGAAGCGCTGAAGAGCGGCATCGAGGGGACGCTCGGCATCTACCCGCCGGGGCCGGTTCGCGTGGGGGACTCGTGGCAGAAGGACAGGTCGCTGAGCGCGCCCGTGCCGCTGTCCATCACCAGCCTCTACACCCTGAAGAAGCGCTCGGGCGGCGAGGCGACCATCGCCGTTGAGGCCGACGTGACTGCGGCCCCTGACAGCGCCCCTGAGGAGGTGCAGGCCCCGATCAAGATATCGGGGACCCAGAAGGGCAACATGCAAGTGGACGAGGCGACCGGCTGCATCAGCGGGGGCGAGGTCCGCCAGACCTTCACCTTGTCCCTGTCGGGCCCGGGCGCCAGTGGGGAGGTGACGGGGCAGTTCACCGCCCGCACGCGGATGGGACCCAAGTAGAAGGACCGGCCGGCACTCCCCGGGAGACGGGCAGGTGGCATTGCGCGTAGCGGCAGCTCAGCTTCCGGTCACGCCCGACGTTGAATCGAACGTGGCGGCACTCCTCCGCGCCGTCCGGTTCGCCGAGGGCCAGGGGGCCGACGTCCTGCTTACACCGGAGGGGTCGCTCAGCGGCTATACGGCGGACTTCGACGCGGCTGCGGTCGAGGAGGCCCTCGCCCACGTGACTCAGGCCGCCCGGGAGGCCGGCGTGGGGCTGGCGCTCGGAACGTGCTACGTGGAGCCCGACGACGGCCGGTGCTACGACCAGATCCGGTTCTACTCGCCCGACGGCGCCTACCTGGGCTTCCACGCGAAGACGCTCCGGTGCGGCAGCCTGGACGAGACACCGGCCGGCGAGATCAACGACTACGCGGTGCGCCCGCTGCGGACGTTCGAGCTCAGGGGAGTGACCGTCGGCGGGCTGATCTGCAACGATCTGTGGGCCAATCCCATGTGCACGCCCATGCCGGACCCGCACCTGAGCGGCGGGCGCAGCGGCTCCGAATGGTCGGACGTGACGTGGCGCTACCACGAGTCGAACCTCCAGATGCGGGCGCGGGCCGGAGGCCTGTGGATCGTCACCGCCGATAGCTGCCATCCGGCCCACCTGCGCTGCTCGTCGCCCACCGGAGTGGTCGGCCCGGACGGCGCCTGGGCCTGCCGGGCCGAGCCGAAGGGCGAGCAGTGCGTGGCGCACACCATCGAGGTGTCGGCCACGCCGTAGGGGAGGGCTTCCGTGGGAGGGCCCGGCGGGCGGTGCGCTACTCGGACCCCAGCAGGCGGGGGTTGCCGACGCATACCTGCCTGAGGCCGGCCCTGCGCGCGGCGTCCAGGCAGCGCTCGGCCTGGGCCCGGGAGGTCGTGGGCAGGTCGGCCATCAGGAATTCGCCCCGGAACGCGAGCAGCGAGTACGGTATCGCAGGATCCTGCTTGGCGATGAAGGCAGCGATCCGGCCCACCTCGTCGGCGTCCACATAGCCGGGCACCAGAAGGGTGGAGGCGATCAGGGGCGGCGGGTCGGGCCGCTCAGCGGTGCGGCGTGCGGCGGAGGCGAAGCTCTCCAGCGTCCGCGCGTTGTCGGCGCCGCAGAGGGCGCGGTGGAGCTTCGGGTCCCAGGCCTTCAGGTCGAACTTGACGCACCCGCCGCTCTCGATTGAGAGGTCCAGCATGCGCTCCAACAGGGCGGGGGCCATCGAGCCGTTCGTCTCCCAGCAGATGCGCAGGATGCGGCCCGGGTTGCGGCGTCGGGCCAGTCGAGCGGAGGTCAGTGCGTGGGGGAGCTGGCAGGTGGGATCGCCGCCGAAGAAGCAGATGCAGGTGGTGCGCTCGTCCACGGCATCCACGAGCTCCCCGGCCGTGCGTGCGCCGGGGCCGGGCTGCCTGAGCTTGTAGTGCCAGTTTTGGCAGAACAGGCAGTCGAAGCTGCACGCCTCGTAGAAGACGGCCAGGTTCGTGTAACCGCGCTCGGGGCCGTTGCGGACCGCGAACTCGGGGTAGCCTGCGCCGGTGCCCGCCGGGCAGACCCAGTCGGCCACGCAGTTCGTGGGCAGGGGGTCATGGTACCAGGAGACTGCGGCGTCCCGGGGAGTGCCGCCGCTGAGGTGGCCGTCGCGGTTGAGGCGCACGCCGCAGAAGCCCAGGCCGCCGGCGGCGATGCGGCAGGCGTTGGCGCAGAGGCGGCAGGTCCGGCCGTCGGCCTGGCGGGGCGGACGGGGCGGCAGCCCGAAACGGGCGCGCTCACGGGCGTGGACTGCATCCAGATCCTCGGCGCGGACGTCGTCGCAGTCCCGTATGCACTCAGCGCAGAGCCCGAGGACTTCGGCGATGCTCACTGCGCTACGCCCGCATGTACGGCACGTCGCCATCGGGCGTTCACCTCTCCCGGGCGTCGGACGCCTGGAGCGCGATGGTCCCGACGACGGCCGACAGCCCCGGCGGCCCGGCGAGGAGGACGAGCGCCGCGCTACGTCTGGCCGAGGAAGCAGCCATGGCGTTTCGCGCGGACATCGGTTCGGTGCGAGCATGCGCGGCGGCTGCCGTGGCCGCCACGTGCATTGTACGATGTCCGCGCTGCCGATGGGGAGCGCTGAGCACGAGGGGAGCGGAAATGGGGACGGGCACGGGGGACGTGCAGCGAGCATGCAGCCGCGGCCCATCCTGAGCAAGACCGTGCGAGCCGGTCCCCGTTCCCCTGGCACTCGGGTGCCGCGCAGCACGAGGGGAGCCGAAATGGGGATAGCGTCGGAGGATGGGAGAGAGCACGGGGGCCGCGGTGCATCTTGAGCAGGAGCTT
>Ga0111189_1102_pt1 | contig 11584 bp, 10 predicted proteins | sample DeeMarSWOR324_28_FD_80357 | JGI IMG/M metagenome (GOLD analysis project Ga0111189, IMG submission 80357) | Planctomycetes bacterium SM23_32 | reverse complement strand
CGCCCCTGACCGACCAGCTCTTCGATCTGGTCCGCCAGCCGATCAGACGCTTCCGCCCCGGAGCCGTCGCCCGCGCGCGAGCGAAGCCGGAATCCCCCGCCCACCAGGTCCACGAAGACCGGCACCTCGCCCTTGTGCGCACGAAGGACGTCCCGCAACAGGGCCCAGAGCTGCGCGTCGGCCTCCTCACAGGCCACGGTCACCAGCACCGCGCCGGCCAGGCGCCCCTGCGCCCTCTCAAAGGGGATGACCTCGTCAACGTGGACCGAGGTGCCACGCGCGTGGCTCAGCCGCCCGGCAAAGAAGAGCACGTCGCTGGATTCCACCAGCTCGCGGTACTCGGCGTAGGCCCGCGGGAACAGGACGCACTCGAAAGCCCCCCTCAGGTCGAGCACCTTGAGCACGGCCATGGGTTCTCTGCTGCGCGTGGTGCGGCGCCGCACGTCCTCCACCAGGCCGCCCATCACCACCTCGTGGCCGTCCGGCAGACGGGAGAGCCGGTCGCTGAACGCCGTGCAGAACCGGGCCAGCCCCCGTCGGTAGTCCACCAGGGGATCGTAGCGCACGTAGAGGCCCAGGGCCTCGCTCTCCTGGCGCGCCAGCTCGCGGGCGCTCAGGGGCGGCACGTCGGGAAGGTTGGCCTCCATCTGGGCGGCGGGGTCCTCCCCCTCCGCTGCACCGAAGAGGGACTTCTGGCCGATCTGCCGGTTCCGGCGGGCGCGGGCCCCCGCCTTGACGGCCGTCTCCAGCACGGCCATCTGCTGCGCCCGCGTGCCCGGCAGCTCGTCGAAACAGCCCGCTTTCATCAGCGCTTCGACGGCGGCGCGCGTCACCTCGTGAGGGTCCACCCGCTCGCAGAAGTCGAACAAGCTGCCGAACGGCCCCCCCTGCCGGCGCGCTGCCACGATGGACTCCACGGCCCGCCCGCCCACGTTCTTGACCGCTCCGAGCCCGAAGCGGAGCTCCCCCGGCCCCACAGGCGTGAACTCGGCCCCGCTCTCGTTGACGCTGGGCGGCAGCACCTCGATGCCCAGCGCCCCGCACTCCTCCATCAGCGCCACCACCTCCTCGGTGTGGCCCATCTCGCACGATATGCTGGCCGCCATAAACTCGGTGGCGTAGTGCGCCTTCAGGTAGGCCGTGATGAACGCCAGGAAGGCGTAGACGCTGGTGTGCGCCTTGTTGAAGCCGTAGCCGGCGAAGTGGAGTATGAGGGAGAACATCTGCTCGGCCGTCTCCTCGTCGAGCCCCTGCGCCACGGCCCCCTTGACGAAGTCCTCGTGGTAGCGGCGGATGGCGCCCTCGTTCTTCTTGCTGATGGCCTTGATCATGGTGTAGGCATCGCCCATGCCGATGCCGGCTATGGCGTTGGCGATGCGCATGATCTGCTCCTGGTAGACGATCACGCCGTAGGTGGGCCTGAGGATCGGCTCCAAGGAGGGGTGGGGGTAGACGATGGGCTCCAGGCCGTGGCGGCGGCTGACGAAGGCATCCACCATGCCGCTCTGAAGCGGCCCGGGCCGGTAGAGCGCCACCGCCGCGATGAGGTCCTCGATGCAGGAGGGCTGCAGCCGCTTCAGCAGCCGGCGCATGCCCGCGCTGCCGAGCTGGAAGACGCCCCGCGTGTAGCCGCTGGCGATCAGCTCGTAGGTCTTCGGGTCGTCGGTGTCCAGCTTGGCCACGTCGAGGTCGGGCGGCTGGCGGCCGCTGTCGCGGATCACCTGGAGCGCCCTGTCAATGATGGTGAGCGTGCGCAGGCCGAGGAAGTCCATCTTGAGGATGCCGACGCGCGCCAGGTCGTCCATGCCCCACTGGGTCATGATCTCGCCGTCGCTCACCTTGTAGAGGGGCACCATCTCCCACAGCGGCCTGTCGCCGATGACCACCCCGGCGGCGTGGGTGCTGGCGTGGCGGGGCAGGCCCTCAATCTGGCGCGCGAGCTCGAGGATGCGGCCCACCTCCTCCTCCTCGCGCGCCAGCGACGCCAGCTCGGCGCTCTGCTCCACGGCATCCTGCAGAGCGACGTTGGGCCCCAGCGGTATCATCTTGGCCACGCGGTCCACCTTGGCCAGGTCCACCCCCAGGACGCGTCCCACGTCCCGCACGCAGTTGCGCGCCTTCAGCGTGCCAAAGGTGATGATCTGCGCCGTCTTCTCGGGCCCATAGCGCTGCCGCACGTAGTCAATGACCTCGCCGCGGCGCAGCTCGCACAGGTCTATGTCAATGTCCGGCGGCTCCTTGCGCTCCGGCCCCATGAGGCGCTCGAAGACCAGGTCGTAATCCAGCGGGTTCAGGCCCGTCATGCCCAGGGCGTGGGCCACCAGGCTGCCGGCCCCGCTGCCCCGCAGCCCGGCCGGGATGCCGTTCTCCTGCGCGAACCGCACGAAGTCCCAGCAGATCAGGAAGTAGTCCACGTAGCCGGTCTGCTCGATGACGTTCAGCTCGAAGTCCAGGCGCTGCCGCATCTCGTCGCCCAGCTCCCCATAGCGCTCCTCCAGATTGCGCACGGCCAGCGAGCGCAGGAACCGGGGGTGCTCCCTGGGGGCGACGCCCTCCTGGCGGAAGGCGGGGTACTTCCGCGAATCGTCAAGCTCAACGTCGCACATCTCGGCGATGCGCAGCGTGTTGGACAGCGCCTCCGGGACGGCGCCGAACGTCTGCGCCATCTCCTGCGGGCTCTTGAAGTAAACCTGGTCGGTCGCCATGCGGAAGCGGTCCGGGTCGTCGAGCGTCGTGCGCGTGTTGATGCACAGCAGCACGTCATGCCACGTCCTGTCGGCCGCCTCCAGGTAATGGCAGTCGTTGGTGGCCACCAGCGGCAGCCCCACCTTGCGCGCAAGCTCCACGGCCGGACCCAGCGCCTCGCGCTGCTCGGGCAGCCCGTGGTCCTGAAGCTCCACGTAGAAACGGTCGGGTCCGAACAGCTCGCCCATGTCGCCGAGCCACTTGGCCGCCTCCTGCCGGGCCCCGGCCAGCACCAGGTGGTTGAGCCGGCTGTGCAGGCATCCGCTCAGGCAGACCAGCCCCTCGGCGCAGTCCTCCAGCAGCTCCCAGTCCACCCTCGGCTTGTAGTAGAGCCCCTCCAGATAGGCCATGCTAGCCAGCTTCATCAGGTTGCGATAGCCGGCCTGGTCGGCCGCCAGCAGGGTCAGGTGGAACAGCTCCTGCCCTCCCGCCACGCGCTCCCTGGCGCGCCTGTCCCCCAGGGTGAAGTAGCCCTCATAGCCGATGATGGGCTTCACGCCGTGCTCGCGCATGGCGTAGTAGAACTCGACCACGCCGAACATGTTGCCGTGGTCGGTGATGGCCACGGCCGGCATGCCCATCGCGGCGGCCTTGGCGGCCATCGGCCCGATGCGACAGGCCCCGTCCAGCAGGCTGTACTGGGAGTGGACGTGAAGGTGACAGAAGTCCGGACCGGACATCGTAGACCACAAAAGTTGCGTTTCCTTGGGTGCCGGCGCGGCCGGCCGCGGCCATTGTAGTGGCGCCCCCCTGACCCGTCAAGTCGGGCCGTCGGCGCTACCCCGATGATCCGCGTCCGTCCGGCGGAACTCCGACGCGCAGCCAGCCGGCGTCTCAGGCGGCCGGGCCGCGCGGGCGAAAGGGCTTGGCGCAGGGGGGCCACGGCGTTATAATCCGCTACCGCGCCGGGTCGTGCCCGCTCACCGCCGATGACCGCCTGGGGGCGCGAATGCAGATCGGGATGCACGAGGACTTCGCCCGCCGCATCGGCGAGAATCTGGACGGCACACTGCCGATCCAGGCGCTCGTCAGCGGCGCCGTGGCGCCCAACCGGGAGTCGGGCTGGCCGCAGCTCCATCACGCCAACCGCCAGGTGCGCGCCATCATAGCCAAGTGCGTCCGCACGGCCCGCCAGGATTACCTGGAGGGCGAGCCCCACCGGGCCGCTTTCCAACTGGGGGTGGCCTCGCACTACGGGCTCGACAACCTGGTGCCCTACCCCGAAGGCGCCAAAGAGCACGCCGAACTCGAGAGCCGGTTCGCCCACGCCGACCACAACCTGGACTACCCCGCCGAAGTGCCCAAGGAGGTCGGCGACGGGCGGCTCGCCGAGCGCTCCGTCAGCCAACTGGTGCGGGCCGCCACCGTGCAGCCGGTGGACGTGGAGCGGCGCCTCGAGCAGGCCTATGTCTGCCTGATGCGGCTCGCCTTTGCCGTGACCGAACAGCGCGAGCCCGCGGAGATCATCGAGGGCCTGGCGGACACCTTCGTCGGGTTCAACGCGCAGATCGAAAGCCGGTTGCGGCACTATCGCAAGCTCGTGCAGAAGGCCTATGCCCAGCGACTGCACAGGATCTGGGACTGGACCGACGCGCGCTCGGCCGGCACCTTCGGCCGCGCCAGCCGGTGGGCGGTGGGCACGAGCGCCATACTGCGCGGCCGGCACGCTCACTGCGCGCCGCACATCGCCCTGCGGACGTGGCTCGCGCGTAGCCGCTTCCGCCGCTCGCTGCTCTCCGCCCTCGACCGCATGCTCGGCGCCGCGGAGAGCCAGGCGGCGCTCCAGCGGGAGTTCAAAGCGCTGGCCCGCGACTACCAGGATGCCGTGTCCTCCGTCCAGCGGCGACGCGAGCACTGGGACTGGTTCCAGATACGCTGGACGTTCTGGCACGAGAAGGGACGGGCCGCACTCCAGAAGGCCCTGGACGACCTGGCGCAGGTGCGCGCAAAGCCCCTGGACGAGGAGGAGGCCGAGTTCCGCAAGGCCTGCGTCGCCGACGTCATTCGCCACTGGACCCGCGCCTGGCAAGGCCGGCTTGCGCAGCATTGCGCCGCGCGGCCGTGGCTGAAGGCAGCCCTCTGTGCGGCGCCCGGCATCTTCCTGGCGGCGCTCGGCGCGGCGCTCAAGTCTGCCGGAGCCCTCTCCGGCGCGGCTGCCGCGGCAACCGGCGGCGCGGGCGTGCTTGTGGGCGTTCCTTATGCCTGTTGGGCGCTGAGTAACCTGCAGGAGGTGGACCGCGTTGTGCGCGGGGCGCTGGGGCAGCGTGGTCGGGAGCCGGACCGGCAGGAGGCCGCCTCCGGCTCGCCCCCGACACAATGACCGGCTTCAGGACGGCATGATGCAGCAGATCGAGCTGGTGTGCCCCGTCTGCGGGCACAGCGTAACGGTGACGTCGGCCCTCAGTCCGCCGTCCGGTGGCTGCCCGAGCTGTTCCACGCGAATCGAGGTGGCCCCGGCCGCCTTTGCCGTTCTGGCATCACGCGGGGCCACGCCCGCGTCGGGCGTCCCGCAGAGCCCGCCGCTTGCGCCGGTCCAGGAGGCGCCGGAGATCGAAGAGCTCCCGCTGGTCGAGGAGCAGGAGCCCGTCGAAGAGCTGCAGCCGCTCCCCGCCGCGGCGCCGAAAGCGCCGCCGTCACCTGCCCCGGAGCCGGGGGCCCCGTCCGCCGAGCAGGCGGCGCCCGGCCCCACGCCGCCGAAGGGACCCGTCATCCAGATCCAGCGGGACGAGGAGGCTGCTGCTCCTCGGCGCAAGACGGCTCGCCCGGCCGCGGCCGGCGAGCGTGGCCGCGAGAGGCAGAAGGGCGGCACGAGCCTCGACCTGTTCGAGGCCTACGGTGACCCGACCCGACAGGTGCTCAGCGAGTACTGGCACGCCCAGTCCCGCCCCGGGTGGCGCAAGCGGAGGGCTTTCATCATCTACCTGGGCCTGCTCGCCGTGCTGGCGATCCTGGTCGTGGTCGCGCTGCTGAGGACGCTTTGAGCGCGCGCCGGACCCGTCCTTGACAGCCGACCGGACCTGCACTCAAATGTCTGTCCCCGCTGCTCGCCGCCGGGGCTTGCGAGAGTTGGAGGACAAAAGGGCACTATGGGCATGCGCCTGATCGGGCCGGTGTATCTGGTTGGCGGCCAGGACTTCAACATGGTCTACCTAGACTGGCCGGCCAACGACTGCAACACCTACCTGCTCAACACGGGCGACCCCCTGGTGCTGATGGACTGCGGCTGCGGCGAGAGCCTGCCCGGCATCCTGGAGAACCTGCGCGAGATGGGCCTTGACCCGCGCGACGTGAGCCGCGTCTTCCTGACCCACGCCCACCTGCCCCACGCCGGAGCAGCCGAAGACCTGCGCAGGAACGGCGTGGAGGTGGTGGCCGGCCCGGCCACCGCCGCGGCCGTCCGCGAGGGCGGCATAGCCACGGCCGCTTACCACTATCACCGCCGCTTCGTGAGGGTCGCCGAGGTCACCGCAATGGCCCCTGAGGAGGAGGTCACGATAGGAGCGTGCACAATCAGGGCGGTGCCGCTCCCGGGCCATTCGGCGGACTCGATGGGCTGGGAGGCGACGTGCGAGGGGCGCAGGATGCTGTTCTGCGGCGACGCCGTCCGCTCGCCGGCCATCCCGCAGCATCGCGACCGGCTCGACTACGACGGGGAGACGTACGCGCGGACGCTGATGGGCCTGCTGGACGACCCGCCGGACGTGCTCTACCCCGGGCATGGGCCGTTCTGCCTGTCGAAGACCGAGCACTGGATTGCCGAAGAGCTCAGGAAGCTGCTCGGCACGCCTGCCTGACGGGCGGCGGGGCAGCGGCTGTGAAGACACCGCACGGATTGACCGGCAAAGACGGAGCGGTCGGGCCGCTTCGTCCTTCTTCGATTCATCCCGGAGGCATCATGACGGCAGAACTGATCGAAGGCGGCCCCATCGCCGAGGCCATTACGGAGCAGGTCCGCAAGGACGTTGCATCGCTCGCCAGCGCCCCGAAGCTGGTCGGCGTGCTGGCCAGCGACAATCCGGGCGCGAAGTACTACGCCCGCAGCCAGGAGAAGGCCTGCGCCGAGGTCGGCATCGAGTACGAGCTGCGCCAGCTCGACGCCGACTCGTCCGCCGACGACCTTGAAGCCGAGATCGCCCGGATTAACGCCGATAGCGCCGTCACGGGCGTCATCCTCCTGATGCCCGTGCCCGACGGCGTCAACCCGCGCCGCGTGCAGCAGGCCATCCGCCCCGACAAGGACGTCGAGGGCGTGCACCCGGCCAACATCGGCAGGCTCTTCTACGGCGACTTCTCCCTGGCCCCCTGCACGCCGCACGCCGTGGTGACCATGCTCCGCCAGTCAGGTGTGGACCTGAAGGGCAAGGAGACCGTCGTCGTCGGCCACAGCGAGATCGTCGGCAAGCCCACCGTCGTCATGCTGCTCCAGTCGCTGATGGAGTCGCCCACGGTGACCTGCTGCCACATCGCCACGCGGGACCTGGCCTTCCACACCCGGCGCGCCGAGGTGCTCGTGGTCGCCGCCGGCAAGGCCGGCCTCGTCAGCGGCGACATGGTCAGGGAGGGTGCCGTCGTCATTGACGTGGGCATCAACCGCGTCAAGGTCGAAGTGGACGGCGAGAAGAAGACCAGGATCGTCGGCGATGTCGAGTTCGAGGCCGCCGTCGAGAAGGCGTCCATGATAACGCCCGTGCCGGGCGGCGTCGGGCTGGTCACCACGGCCATGCTGCTGGCCAACACCGTTGAGTGCGCCCGCCGCCAGTCTTGAGGAGGAGCGGACAGCCATGGCGAGACTGACGCCCCAGCAGGACGCGTTCGGCCGGGCGATGTACGACCACTACCGTGGCATCCCTGCATACGAGATCTGCGAGAGGGACGACGGCCACGTGGCGCTCTCAGGGGGGCCGGCCATCTACCTGGCCGACTACGGGGTCTGGCCCCCGCACCAGAAGCAGGCCATCCGCCTGGCCCGGGGCAAGGTGCTGGACATCGGCTGCGGGGCCGGCCGGCACTCCCTGTACCTCCAGGGCAAGGGCCTCGACGTCACGGGCATAGACACCTCGCCCCTTGCTGTCAAGGTCTGCCGTCTGCGGGGCTTGAAGAAGGCCCGCCTCTTGCCCGTCACTCGCGTGAGCCGCCGGCTCGGCACGTTCGACACCGTCCTGATGTTCGGGAACAACTTCGGCCTGATGGGCGGCTTCAGGCGGGGGCGGTGGCTGCTGCGGCGCTTCGGCGGCATGACGAGCGAGGGCGCCCGCATCCTGGCCGAGAGCCGCGACCCCTATGCGACGGACGACCCGATCCATCGGGCCTACCACAGGCGCAACCGGCGCCGCGGCCGGATGGGCGGGCAGATCCGCCTCCGCGTGCGCTATCGCACCTGTGCGACGCCGTGGCTCGACTACCTGCTCGCCTCCCAGGACGAGATGCGGGCCATCCTGGACGGCACGGGATGGCACCTGGCGCGCGCTATTGACGGAACCGACGGCAGCTACGTCGCCGTCATCGAGAAGGCGCCGTAGGGGCAGGCGGCTCGGGCGGAGGGGCGATGGTCGAGTTCGTCTTCGTCAAGCACGCGGGGCTGGCGCTCGACGCGGCGCTGCTGTTCGTCGTGGGCCTGTTCGTCGCGTGGCCCGTGGTGCACTACAGGCTGCGGACCGTCGCGGCGCCGGCGCTGGCCGCCTTCCGACTGGTGCTGCGGCTGATGGGCCCCTCTGCCGGCATCCCGCGCATGGCGGCCGTCATCTTCGGGTTCAACACGTGCGCCATCTTCCTCTACATGGCCTGCGGGTTCCATCCGCTGCTGCCGAAGGCCTTCGCCGTCTGGACAGGGCTGAACATCGGCGCCGTCATGGGCCTGGGACGGCGCGAAGAGGAGGCCCTTTCGGCCCGGGCCGCGCCTGAGTCGTGGCGGCCTGCGCCGGCCCTCACGTCCGTGTGCGCGGCGTTGGTGCTCGTGGTGGAGCTGCCCTGCTTCTGGTTCGGCATAGCAATGGGCGTCGGGCTGGGCCACGAGGTGCAGGCGGGGGCCGCTTACGCCGCGGCGCTCGGCGATCGGGCGGGTCCCTACTTCGCCGTGCTGGCCCCCCTGCTGCTGTGCAGCGCCGTGGCCGAGTCGGTGGCCATCCGCGGCATGGCCGGCCGGGTGGGCCCACGAGGCCCCGGTGATGCAGGGGCCCCGGACGCCCCGCCCCGAGGCCGGGCGGGACGGCTCGATTAGCTTGACAGCCGGCGGGCCGTGGGCTATCATACGGCAATCGTACCGCGGGGCGGACACTCGCCTTTTGACGTTTCCCAGCCAGTTCCACTCGGCGGGGCGCAATGCGTACAGAATATGCCGGCGCGGCGCTCGCGCGGTGGGACCGGTGCCTTTGCATGAAGCAGACGGCATATGTCCTGAAACCGGGAGAGGAACTTGGAGACACCAAGCGTTCGAGACCTGATCAAGGTGGGGTTTCACTTCGGCCATCGCACCAGCCGGTGGAACCCCCGCATGGCGCCTTTCATCTTCAAGCGGCGCAACCTGATCCACATCATTGACCTCCGGGAGACGCTGCGCGGCCTGATAACGGGCCGGCAGCTGGCCCGGGCGGTCGCCGCCCACGGCAGGTTCGTCCTGTTCGTCGGCACCAAGAAGCAGGCCGCCAACATCGTGGAGCGCGAGGCCCAGCACTGCGCCATGCCCTACGTGGCCGAGCGCTGGCCGGGGGGGCTGCTGACCAACTACGTGACCATCCGCAAGCGGCTGGACCGCCTGGACGAGCTGGAGGACCTCGAGCAGACCGGCCAGATCCGGCTCTACGCCAAGAAGATGATCTCCTCCCTCAGGCGCGAGAAGCGCAAGATCCTGCGCAACCTGGGCGGCGTGCGGCAGATGGATCGGCTGCCCGGCCTGCTGGTGGTTGCCGACCCGGCCAGGGAGCAGATCGCCGTCAAGGAGGCCCGAAAGCTCGACGTCCCCATCATCGCCCTCACCGACACCGACGGAGAACCCCACGACATAGACGTCATCGTGCCGGGCAACGACGACTCCTTCGGGGCCATTGAGATATTCTTCCGCACCATGTCCGACGCCGTGCTGGCCGGGCTCGCCGAGAGCGGAAGGGCTCCCGCCGCCGAGGCCGAGGCCCCCGCCGAGGCCCCCACGCCCGAGCCGCCGGCTGCACCTGCTGCCGAGGAGGCCGCCGAGCCCGCTGCTGAAGGGGCAGGGGCCGAGCCGGCGGCTGGCCAGGCGGACGAGGCGCCCGCCCCAGAGGCCGAGCAGCCCGAGGAGGGAGCAGCCCTGGCGCAGGGCGAGGCCGAGCCGGCCGGGCAACAGGACGTGGCGCCGGACATCGAAGGTGAGCAGAGCCCCGAAGGCACGCCGGAGCCGGATGAGGAAGCCGTCTGACCGCGCGCCCCGGGCCGCAGGCCGTGCGCGTCAGCTCCCACCGACTACAAGAGAGCGAACGAGGCAGCACATGGCCGTATCCGCGCAGGAAGTGAAGGAACTCCGCGACAGGACCGGCGCCGGCTTGATGGACTGCAAGCGCGCCCTCCAGGAAGCCGCCGGCGACATGCAGAAGGCCGTCATGTCGCTCCGCCAGAAGGGCCTGGCCAAGGCGCGGGAGAAGGGCAGCCGGCAGACCGCCGAGGGCGTCATCGTCTCCTACATCCACAGCAACGGCCGCATCGGCGTGCTGTTGGAGCTGGCCTGCGAGACGGACTTCGTCGCCCGCAACGAGGAGTTCCGCAGCCTGGCCAATGAACTGGCCATGCAGGTGGCCGCGATGGACCCGATGGTGGTCAGCCGCCAGGACGTGCCCGAGCAGGCACTCCAGGGCGAGCGCAAGCTCTACCTCCAGCAGTGCACCGACAAGCCCGAGCAGATCCGGGAGAAGATAGTGGCCGGCAAGCTGGATAAGTTCTACGAGCAGGTCTGCCTGCTGGAACAGCCCTATATCCGCGACGACGGCCGGAAGGTCGCCGACATCATCAGCGACGCGATCGCCAAGCTCGGCGAAAACATGGAAGTCAGGCGCTTCGTGCGCATGGAGCTGGGTCGCACCGAGGCGTGAGGGCACGGACCCTTCTGCTCGGGAGGGCGTCACGATGGCCGGGGCCGACTCACCGAGACGGGTCGTGGTCAAGCTGAGCGGCAACACGCTCGCCGGCACGGCGGGCGACGTCTTCGGCGAGGACGCGCTGGACTTCATCGCCGCCGAGCTGGACGCCGCCCGGCAGGCGGGCGTGCAGCTGGCCGTCGTCGTCGGCGGGGGCAACGTCATCCGCGGCGCGCGCTTCTGCCCCACCGGCCCGGGCCGCATCAGCGCCGACTACGCCGGCATGCTCGCCACCGTCCGGCCGTCCATTACGGCGCCTTCCCCGTGCCGCGCATGATGCCCGCGTTCGAGCCCACCGCCTGCATCGCCGACCTGGAGGCCGGCCGCATCGCCGTGCTGGCCGGCGGCACGGGCAACCCCCTGCTCACCACCGACACCGCCGCCGCCCTGAGGGCCGTCGAAGTGGGCGCCGATCTCGTCCTCAAAGCCACCCGCGTGGACGGCGTCTACTCCGCCGACCCTGAGACCGACTCGAACGCCGAGCTCTTCGACCGCATCTCCTACCGCGAGGTGCTGGAGCGCGGGCTCGCCGTCATGGACCTGACGGCCGTCTCGTTCTGCATGGAGCACGACGTCCCCGTCCGCGTGTTCAACTACGCCGTGCCGGGCAACATCCGACGCGCGGCCGCCGGCGAGCCGGTCGGCACCCTGATCGAGGGGACCTGAGATGCCCATTGACGACGTACTTCTCGACGCCGAACTGCGCATGGAGAAGGCCGTCGAGGTGTTCTCGGACAGCC
>Ga0111189_1039_pt1 | contig 11631 bp, 10 predicted proteins | sample DeeMarSWOR324_28_FD_80357 | JGI IMG/M metagenome (GOLD analysis project Ga0111189, IMG submission 80357) | Planctomycetes bacterium SM23_32 | reverse complement strand
CCGACGCACACGTGGGACCGCGTGGGCGCGCGCAATCCCGTCTTCGACGTGCGGGAGACGGCCTGCTGCGTGGGGCTGATCCCGGAGACGTTCCGGCGGCGGCCGGGCGCCGTGCGCGGCCTGCATCCGACGCACTCCTGCGCCGCCATCGGCCCGCTGAAGGAGGAACTGCTGCGTGGGCACGAGACGCAGGTCACCCCGTGCGGCAGCCGGTCGCCCTACCAGCGCCTGATGCGGTTCGGCGGCAGGATCGTGTTCCTGGGCGTGGACCTGCGCGTGAACACCAGCTTCCATGCCCTGGAGGAGATGGCGGGCGTGCCGTGGCTCTTCGACCGGTTTGAGATGCTCTACGCCGTGGACGCGGAGGGGCGGAGGGTGGCGGTCCCCTCGCGCCGGCACTGCGACTGGCTGCCCCGTGACTTCCCCAAGATGGAGCCGGTCCTCGAACGCGAGGGGGCGCTGGTGAGGGGGCAGATCGGCGCGGCCGACGTGCTGGTGGTGGAGGCGGCCGGCATGGAGCGCGTGGTGATGCCCATGCTCGCCGAGAACCCGTTCCTGCTGCTCGAGCCGGGGCCGGCGGAGCGGGAAAGGCGCCGCTACGACGAGTGGCGCGGAGATAGGTAACTGTCCCTATTTCCCGGGCCAGGGGATGCAGTGGGCGGCGAAGTGTTTCAGCGCGCCGCTCTTGACGACGATGGCTTGCGGCCTCAACACCGTCGCGTACATCTGGAGCAGCGCGATCACGTCCAGCAGCGAGCGGTAGCCGGACAGGCCCGACATGTCTATGTAGACCTTCGTGAAGTCCTCGCCCAGCGCCTGCGCCGCCCGCACGTCGAAGCCGTCCAGCACCTCGAAGCGCAGCTCCGGATGCTGCCGCCGCGCGCGCTCGATGACCTGGGCGCTCACGTCCGTGCCGATCACCAGCCGGCAGTGCGGGGCGATGAGGGCCGTGGTGGTCCCCCACTCGCAGCCGATCTCCAGCACCACGTCGTCCGCGCTGACCCAGACGGGGATGGTGGCGCGATACTCGCTCACGTTGCGCGCGCCGACGAACGTGGTGCCCAGCCGGAACTGCTCCCTGGACATGGGCTGCCTCCTTGGGGTGCCGGCCTACGCCAGGCCGAAGCGGACGTCCACGGCCATCACGCCCTGGCCTTCGGGGTAGACGCGCAGGGGGTTCAGGTCGCACTCGCTCAGCTCGGGGAAGTCCAGGGCGAGCTGCGAGACGCGCGTCACGCACTCCGCCAGCGCGTCCACGTCCGCCGCCGGCTCCCCGCGGAACGCGCCGAGGATCCTGGCCGTGCGGATCTCGCCGATCATCGCCTGCGCCTCTTCGAGCGTCACCGGCGCCACGCGGAAGGTCACGTCCTTGAGCACCTCCACGTAGACGCCGCCCAGGCCGAACATGATGACGGGCCCGAACTGCGGATCGCGGTTCACGCCCACGATGACCTCCCGGCCCTTCGGCGCCATCTGCTGCACGAGCACGCCGTCCAGCCGGGCGTCCTCCTTGTAGGCGCGGGCCGAGGACATGACGTCCCGGAACGCCTGCCGGACCGAGCCCTCGTCCTTGAGCCCGACCTTCACGCCGCCGGCGTCCGACTTGTGCAGGATGTCGTCCGAAGAGATCTTCACCGCGACGGGATAGCCGATCTCGGCGGCGGCGGCGACGGCGGCGTCCTCGTCGGGCGCGAACGTGCCGGCGGGCAAGGCGATGCCGCAGGCGGCGGCGATCTGGCGCGCCTCCCGTTCGGCCAGCGTCTTGTGCCCCCTGGCGGCCGCTCCTTCGATGGTGCGGCGGATGGCGTCCGCGTCGAAGTCATATCGCGGCGGCTCGGCCTGCTGCGCGCGGCGCCACCGGCTGTAGACGACCATCGCCTCGATGGCGCCGACGGCGCGGTCCGGCTGCTCGAAGTTCGGCACGGAGCGGCGGTCCAGGATGTCCCAGGCGTCCTGCACGGAGGCGCTGCCCATGAACGAGGTGAGGATGGGCTTGTCGGTGGCGGCCGCGGCGTCGGCGACCGCCTCGGCCGTCCTGTCCACCTCGGTGGAGGTCTGGGGGGTGAGGATGGTGAGCACGGCCGAGACGCCCTCGTCGGCCACCACGGCCTCAATGGCCCGTCGGTAGCGGTCGGCCCTGGCGTCGCCGATGACGTCCACGGGGTTCTGGAGGTTGGCGTGGGCGGGCAGGTGCTGCGCGAGCGTCTGGCGCGTGCGGTCGCTGAGCGTCGCCATCTCCAGCAGGGATGCCTCGACGGCGTCGGTGGCGACGATGCCGGGCCCGCCGGCGTTGGTGACGATGGCCACGCGGTTATCCCGGGGCAGCTTGCGGCAGGCGAAGGCGCGCGCGAAGTCGAAGAACTCCTCCACCGTCTCGGCGCGGAAGACGCCGCACTGCTTGAAGGCCGCCGAATAGGCCGAGTCCGAGCCGGCCAGGCTGCCGGTGTGGCTGGAGGCGGCCTTCGCTCCCGCGCGTGTGCGGCCGGACTTGAAGATGACCACGGGCTTGACGCGCGTCACGCGGGCGGTGACGTCCATGAACTTGCGCCCGTCGTCAATGCTCTCCACGTAGCCGAGGATCACGTCCGTCTCGTCGTCCTCGCCCAGCGCCTCGATCAGGTCGGTCTCATCCACGTCGGCCTTGTTGCCGTAGCTGATGAAGCGGGACAGGCCGATGTCCTCGCCGACGGCGATGTCGAGGATGGCCGTGCCGAGCGCCCCGGATTGGCTGAAGAAGGCGATGTTGCCGGGCCTCGGCATGGCGGCGCCGAACGAGGCGTTCAGGCGCGTCACCGGGCTCATCACGCCCAGGCAGTTCGGCCCGATGCAGCGGATGCCTTCCCGGCGGCACTCCTCGGCCAGCCGGCGCTCCCGTTCGGCGCCCTCCTCGCCGGACTCCTTGAAGCCGGCGCTGATGACGACGACCGAGCGCGTGCCCTTCCGTGCGCACTCGCGCAGGGCGTCCAACACGTGCTTGGCCGGAATGGCCACGACGGCGAGTTCGACCGGGCCCTCGACGTCGAGCACGGAGGCGTAGCAGCGCACGCCGAGCACCTCGTCGGCCTTCGGGTTCACCGGGTAAATGGGGCGCTCGTAGCCTCCGTCCAGCAGGTTCTTCACGACGTCGTAGCCGACCTTGCCGGGGGACCGGCTGGCGCCGATGACGGCGACCGAGCCGGGATTGAAGAAGGACGTGAGCATGGGGTCTGAACTCCGGGATGCGTTCATGGCAGCGGCATGAGCGGCCGGGGCGCACAAGGGCTGCCACTCTACCACAGGGCAACGGGACGGGCAACTGCGCCGGCCGCCCCCCTGCGCTTGCCAACCGGAGCGGCCTTCCTTACCATACGCGGCGGGGCGATCCCGACGCAGGAGACGAAGGGCCATGACGCCGAGGCGTGAGCGCACGGTTATCACGGGGGGAGCCGGGTTCATCGGGTCCCATCTGTGCAGCCACTTCGTGGAGCAGGGCCACGACGTGGTCTGCCTGGACAGCCTGCTGACGGGCTCGGCGGGCAACGTCGAGCAGCTGCTGGGCCGGCCGAACTTCCGCTTCATCCAATACGACGTGACGGAGTACATCCACGTCGGCGGGCCGGTGGACAACGTGTTGCACTTCGCCTCGCCGGCCAGCCCGGTGGACTACCTGGAGTATCCCATCGAGACGCTCAAGGTGGGTGCGCTGGGCACCCACAAGGCCCTGGGCCTGGCCAAGGCCAAGGGGGCGCGGTTCCTGCTGGCCTCCACCAGCGAATGCTACGGCGACCCCCTGGTCCACCCGCAGCCGGAGGATTACTGGGGCAACGTCAACCCGGTCGGCCCGCGCGGCGTCTACGACGAGGCGAAACGCTTTGCCGAAGCGCTGACGATGGCCTACCATCGCACGCACGGGATGGACACGAAGATCGCTCGCATCTTCAACACCTACGGGCCGGGCATGCGGCTGCGCGACGGCCGGGCGCTGCCGACGTTCTTCCGCCAGGCTCTCATGGGCGAGGACCTCACCGTCTTCGGAGACGGCTCGCAGACGCGCAGCTTCTGCTACGTGGACGACATGGTCGAGGGCATAGACCTGCTGCTGCGCAGCGACGAGCACGAACCGGTGAACCTGGGCAACCCCGACGAGATGACCGTCCTGGAGCTGGCCGAGGCCATACTCGAACTGACCGGCTCGCAGGCGGGGATCACCTTCGATCCCCTGCCGATTGACGACCCCAAGGTGCGCCAGCCCGACGTCACCAAGGCCAGGGAGGTGCTCGGCTGGCAGCCGAGGACGCCGCTAAAAGAGGGCCTGCGCAAGGCGCTGCATTACTTCCGGGCACAGCTCAGCAAGGGGGAGGCGAATGGCTGACATCCCCGTCCTGTCCGTCAGCGGGGAGAACCTGCCTGAGGCCTGGGAGAAGGCGGTGCTCGCCGTCTACGACCGCGGCGTCGAGGTGCGCACGGAGTACGACAAGCCCGGTGACCCCCCGAGCCTCGACGCCACGGTCATGGTGGAGGTGCGCCGGCCGCTCTCCGAACCGCGCATCCATAAGAACTTCCCCGGCGGGCCGACCGACCTGGAGGTCTACCGACAGGAGGTGGTGGACGGCATCCACGACCACTGGATCAACCCGCGCGAGGGCAAGTGGACCTACACGTACCACGAGCGCCTCTTCGCCTATCGGCCGGTCGAGGACCTGATGGACCGCGACGCCGGCCCGCACCTTCCCGCCGTGAACCAGGTGGACTACATCGTGGAGAAGCTGGCGGCCGTGCCCTACTCGCGGCGCGCCCAGGCCGTCACGTGGATCCCCCAGTGCGACCCTCCCACCGACGACCCTCCCTGCCTGCAGCGGGTCTGGGCCCGGCTGCTGACGGAGGGGGACGGCTATACGCTGAACCTGAACACGCACTGGCGCTCGCGCGACCTCTACAAGGCGTGGTTCATGAACGTGTTCGCGCTGACCGACCTCCAGCAGCGCGTGGCGGCGCGGCTGGCGGAGCGGCTGGGGCGGCCGGTCGGGTGTGGCCGCTACGTGGACGTGAGCGACTCCCTGCACATCTACGGCAGCTACCGCGACGAGGGTCTGGAGCGAGAGATTGAGAAGATGCGCTCGACGCCCTACGTGGAACGCGCGTGGGACAGCGCGGTGCTGGAGCCGATGTTCGAGGAGGTGCGGGCGCGGCTCGCGGAGGACCCCGACTGCTACGCCCGCGGCGAAAAATAGGGACAGTTACCTGTTTTCGGAGGTTCTCCGGGCCATTTGGCGCCGCGAGAGCCCTTCCGAGCGGTGCAGCGGAAATAGGTGACTGTCCCTATTTCCCGGCGGCGATGTCGAGCACTTCGCTGAGGCTGGTGACCGATACGTCCGGCGTGGGGAAGTCGCGTGGCAGGCGGCGCCGCCCCGTGTTGAGCCATGCCACCGGAATGCCCGCGCGCGAGGCGCCGAGCACGTCCGTCAGCGGGCTGTCGCCTACGTAGAGCATTTCCTCCGCGGCCACCCCCGCCAGCTCGAGCGCGCGCTTGAAGAGCCGCACGTCCGGCTTGCTGTAGCCCTCGATCTCGCCCAGGACCACGTGCTCCAGGTGCGGCTCCAGCCCGAGCGACTGCACCAGATGCCGCTGAACGGCCGGCGCCCCGTTCATGATGACGCCCCGCCGCAGGCCGCGCCGTCCCAGCTCGGCCAGCACGCGATGGGCGTCGCTGCGCAGGAACTGCCGCATCGCCAGCCGCCGCACGGAGTCGTAGGTGTGGCTCAACTGGCGCGCCAGGCCGCGCCTCCTGACGCCGTAGCTCTCCAGCAGCGCCTCGAAGCGCTTCAACCGGGAGAAAGGCCGCTTCTCGTGCAGGTGCTCCCGGCGTGGCAGGTCGAGGAAGACGGCGTTGTAGCGCCGCGCCACTTCGGCCGTCTTCACGTCCGGCAGGGGCGGCGTGAAGCGCGGCAGGATGATCTCCATGACGTGGTAGGCGCAGCTGTGGCTGTCCCACAGCGTGTCGTTCACGTCGAAGAAGACCGCTTTGAACTGCCCCCCGTCCGCCTTCATCTCGGCTGCTTCCCCGCCCTTCGGCATTGCCCGAAGCCCAGCGGTACAAAGGAGCCTACATCCGGTCCGGCGCAGCCATGCCCAGCAGTGCCAGGCCGCTGCGTATGACGTGCCGCGCGGCCTCGACCAGCGCCAGCCGCGCCGCGCGCGTGGCGGCGTCTTCGCAGAGCACCCGGCGGTCCGGCTCGCGCATCCCGGCGCTGTAGTATGTGCTGAAGTCGGCGCAGAGTTCAAGAAGGTAGGAGGCGATGGCCGAAGGCTCGCACTCCTGCGCCGCTCCCAGCACGGCGCGGGGGAACCTCTCCAGATGCCGCACCAGCACCCACTCCTCCGGCAGGGCCAGCAGCGAGTGGTCCACGTCGGCGGCCATCGGCTGCCCCGCCTTGCGCAGAATGCTGCAGAGCCGCGCGTGAGCGTACTGCACGTAGGGGCCTGTGTCGCCCTCGAAGTCGAGCATCCGGTCCCACTCGAACACCACGTCCCGCGTGCGGCGCGTGGAGAGCTGGCGGAAGACGACGGCGCCGACGCCGACCTGCGCGGCGAGTTCGCCCAGGTCGGCCTCGGCTTCGAGGCGCTCAGCGTTGTCCTCTATCTTGCGGCGGGCCCGGGCGACGGCCTCGTCGAGCACCTCGTCCAGCAGCAGCATCTCGCCCCGCCGCGTGCTGCCGACCCTGGCCCTGCCGGTCTCGGGGTCGCGGAACTTGATCAGCCCGAAGTTCACGTGCTTGATCCGGTCCGCCCATTCGTGGCCCATCTGCTTGAGGGCGGCGGCGAGCTGCCGGAAGTGCAGCGACTGCTCGTTGCCCACCACGTAGAGCGCCTTCTCGAAGTGGTACTGCTCCCAGCGGTGCTCGGCGGCGGGCAGGTCGCGGGCCGCATACAGGCTGGCCCCGTCGCTCTTCTGGAGCATGCAGGGCGGCAGCCCGTCCTCGTAGAGCGGGATGATGAGGGCGCCCTGGCTCTCTTGCACTATGCCGTCACGCCGCAGCCGCTCGACGGTCTCCCGCAGCCGCTCGTTGTAGAAGCTCTCGGGCCTTACCTCGTCGAAGCTCACGCCGAGGCGCCCGTATACCCGGTCGAACTCCTCCAGGCTCACCTCCCGGCAGGCGGACCATATGCGCACGGCCTGCTGCTCGCCCTCCTCCAGGCGGCGGAACGCGTCGCGTGCCGCCTGCTGGAGCTCGGGCTCGCCGTCTGCCTCCGTGCTGTAGCGTACGTAGAGCTCCTGCATGTCGGCGACGCTGAGGCGCTCGGGGTGCTCGATGCCGTAGCGTTCGACGCCCGCGATGAGGCGTCCGAAGGAAGTGCCCCAGTCACCCAGGAAGTTGATGCCCACGCACCGGTAGCCGAGCTTCTCGTAAATCCTGTAGAGCGACTGGCCTATGACGGCCGACGGCAGGTGGTGGATGCCCAGGTGCTTGGCGATGTTGGGGCTGCCGTAGTCAATGACGATGGTCTTGCCGGCCCCCTGCTGATCCGAGCCGTAGTCCGCGCCGCCGGCCAGGATCGTGCGGATGACGTGCTCCGTCACGGCGGGCCGGTCCACGAAGAAGTTCAGGTAGGCTCCCTCGGCACGGGCCTCGCAGACGCCCTCCGGCAGCTCCACCTCGGCGCGCAGCTCCTCGGCGATGCGGTCCGGCGCCTTGTGCAGGTACTTGCTGAGCGCGTAGCAGGGCAGCCCGTAGTCGCCCAACTCGGGCGAGGGGGGCGTCTGGAGCAGGCCGGCCAGGTCTTCGGCGCTCAGGGGCAGGTGCTCGGCCAGGGCGCGGCCGAGGAGCTCTTCCATCGAGGCCATCTGCGACACCGCGGTCAGGAGTGGTCGTCTTCCGTTTCGAAGAGCGAGTCCTGCTCCCGGAAGATCTGTGTCACCGACATGTTCGTATGGATGTTGTGGATGGCGGCGGCCAGCAGGCGCGCCACGCTCACCACGTGCAGGCGGTCGTTGGCCTGCGGCGCGGGGAGTGTGTCGGTGGTCACGATCCGCCGCACGCCCGTCTCCAGGATGCGGTCCACCGCGTTGCCGGCGAAGACGGGGTGCACGCAGGAGACGTAGGAGACCGGCAGGCCGAAGCCCTCCTTCAGGGCGCTGATGGCGCGCGTCATCGTGCCGCCGGTGAGGATCTCGTCGTCGAAGATGGCGATCTCGCGGTCACGGATCTCTTCGATGCCGATGACGGCCCGGATCTCGGGGTCCTCGTTGTCCGTCCAGCGCCGTTTGTCGCAGACGGCGAGCGGCACGTTGAGGCGCTCGGCGTAGACCGTGCCGATCTTGACACCGCCGGCGTCGGTGGCCAGCACGCCGATCTTGCTGACGTCGTAGTTCCGTCGGAAGTACTCGGCTATCAAGGGGTTGGCGTCGAGCTGGTCGCACGCCATCGGCACGAACCCCATGATCTGCATCGCGTGCAGGTTGACGGTGAGCACGCGGTCGGCGCCCGCCTCGCGCATTAACTGCCCCATCAGGCGGGCCGTGATAGAGACCCGGGGCTCGTCCTTCTTGTCGCTGCGCACGTAGGGGAAGTAGGGGGCCACGACGGTGATGCGCCCGGCCGAAGCGCCGCGCAGGGCGTCCACCGTGATCAGCAGCTCCAGCAGGTTCTCCGAGAGCGTGAGCCGGGCCGCCTCCTGGGGCGAGACGTTCTCGGGGTTGACGCCGGCCGCTGCGTGTATGGCGTTGGCGGCCGTCTGGACCAGGAAAACGTCGGCTCCCCGCACGCTTTCGCCGATCTTGACCTTCAGGTTCTCGTTGGCGAACCGAATGACGTGCGGCTCGCAGAGCGGCAGGCCTTTCAGCTGCGGGAACTGGCCCAGCTCCCGACAGATCTTGGTGCCCAGGTAGTAGCTCGCCCGACCGGCGAACAGCATCAGCGGCTCGTAAAGGTCGCCCATCCCGTTCCTCCCCGATGACCGGATATGCTCGACCCCGCGCGGGGCGGCCATTATAGCGCAACGAGTCTGCTCGTGCAGCGACTTCGGGATTTTGCCCGCAGCGCCCCACCGGGCGGAAGGCGGCCGGGTTGACTTGCCCGGGCGCCTGTGTTAGCATGGCGGCGAGCGGGGCCCCGGCAGGCAACGGTGCGTGTTGCCGTAAAGCCTTTTGCTCACAGCATTTGTGCTCATCATGCCGAAGGGTCCGGCATGGCCTGGGATGCGCCCATGAAGATACTGCTGACCAACGATGACGGTCCCTTCGGCGGCGGCGTCTCTGCCCTGCGCCGCGGCCTGGAGCAGCTCGGCGAGGTGACGGTGGTCTGCCCCGCCGACGAGCGCAGCGGCGTCAGCCGCGGCATCACCTTTACGATGCCGGTGCGCGTACGGCAGGCCCGCCTTGGCGACGGTGCGTCCGTCTGGACGCTGAGCGGCACCCCATCGGACTGCGTCTTCTTCGCCTTCTCCGAGATCTACGACTCACCGCCGGACCTTGTCGTCAGCGGGGTGAACATCGGCCTGAACGCCGGCGTGGCGGCGCATTACAGCGGCACCGTGGCGGCCGCCCTCGACGGCGCGCTCAACGGGGTGCGCTCGGTGGCCCTCTCCACGTGCGCGAGCAACGCGGAGCGGCCCGACGCGGTCGCCGCGCAGGCGGTCCGCGTGCTGGACCTGTTGCTGAAGGCGGGGCCGGAGGGCGCCTGGGCATTTAACGTCAACATCCCGCGGCTCGACGGCGGCGAGCCGCCCATCTGCTTCGTGCGCCAGTGCCCCGAGCGGCCCCGCTTCCGGTTCGCCCGCCGGGACGAAGACTACGGCCGCACCCACTACTGGATGAGCTGGCAGGTGGACGGCGGCTCCGCCGCTCCGGACACCGACGTGGCCGCGCTAGCCCGCGGCGAGATCGCCGTGACGCCGCTGCGCGATGACCTGACCGATGCGGCTGCCCTCGAGACGCTGAGGAACCGGCTATGGAGCGACAAGAGAACCGCTTAGGCGTCCTGGCGGCCCTCCTTGCTGCGGCGGCTCTGGCGGGGCTGGCGTGGACGTGGCCCGGCTGCTCCTGCGAGGATGCGGAGCCCGTCAAGGGCCGACAGCCGGGCGACAGCATGCTGCACGCCCCCGACGACTACCTGCGCACGGTGACCGTCACCGTGCCACGCCGCATCGAGAGCAGCGCCGACCAGGCGCTCATCCAGAACGAGATCAAGCAGTTCTACGCGCTGGAGGGGCGCTACCCGGAGTCCCTGGAGGAGCTGGTCGAATGGCGCGGCGAGCCGTTGCCGCAGACACCCAGAGGCTACGTCTACAGCTACGACGCAGCGACGGGCGAGCTCCTGGTGGTGCCGGAAGGCTGAGGGCGGCTGGCCGCTCATCGTTCCATCCCCTTGTGAGTCAGCAGGATACACCATGAGTACGGAAGCAGGACCCATCGGCGTCGGCGCGGTCGGCATGCGGCCCGACGAGGAGAAGACCCCGCTGGATGACCTGCCCCGGGACGGCAGGTTCCGGCTGACGGCCTTCAGCGATGAGGGTCTGGAGGAAGGGGGCCCGGCCGAGGGCGACGCCGCCTACTACCGCGACTATAACATGCTGCTTCAGGACCCGTCCGTTGAGCTGGTGCTGGCTGGCGGGCCGGTGGAGTTGCGGCGTGACTTTGCCGTGCGCGCGCTGAACGCGGGGCGCCACGTGGCGCTGGCCGGCCGTTTCTGCGAGAGCGCCCTGGGCGCCGAGCGGGTGATGAAGACGGCGCTGCGGGCCGGGCTGGTCGCCACAGCCGACCTGCGCGGGCGGGACGACGCCGACCTGCGCGCCCTGCGCGCTGCACTGGAGGCCGAGAACGTGGGCGCCGTGCAGGGAGCGTTCCGCTACTACGCGGCGCCCGCGCCGCACGACGAGGCGGCCCCGCCCGGCAGCCTGCTGGAAGAGGCGGGCCTGGCCCTGCTGGACCAGGTGCACGTGCTGGTGCGGCAGGACGTTAAGAGCGTCAGCGCCCACCTGCAGAGGCCGTACGCCACGGCGCCGGACGACGGGTTCCTCATCTACATGCCCCTGCGCACCGGAGCGTGGGTTGTGTGCCAGGCCGTCCGAGGCGCCGCGGGCGAGCTGCCGAGCTGGCGGCTGTATGCGCCGGGCGCCACCTTCACGGCCGAGGGGGGCCGCGCCGTCGTGACGGCCGGCGGGGAGCGGCGCACCTACCAGCCCTCCCTCCAGGAGGGCTTCTGGGACAACTTGTACGCCGCCGTCCGCGAGGGCGCCGACCTGAAGTGCCATCCGGCCGAGATCGTGCGTGCCATGAAGCTGCACGAGGCGGCCCTGGCATCGGCCGAGAGCGGCGAGGCCGTGACGGTGTGAGGGCTCCCCGCGACCCCCTGCTGCGGCTCCACGCCGGCCGGTCCTGCGCATTTGGGAGCTGCGGCGGGGAGTTTTTCCTCCGAGGCGGGGCGCGCCGCGCCCTGCGGGGCCGGATGGTGGCCGCCCGCCGCCCCACCTGCAAGCCGTTGCTTTTTCAGCACTTAGGAGCCAGCGCCCCGGCCCGCCCTTCCGCCTGCCGCCGCGGCTTGAGGCGCGCGGCGGCGAGCTGTTGATTTGCGCTTCGAGCGGCAACTACTATCGGACTCTCGCGTTTCACGTGAAACACCGGAGGAGTCAATGGCGGAGAAGCGCAGACTCGGG
>Ga0111189_1034_pt1 | contig 11974 bp, 8 predicted proteins | sample DeeMarSWOR324_28_FD_80357 | JGI IMG/M metagenome (GOLD analysis project Ga0111189, IMG submission 80357) | Planctomycetes bacterium SM23_32 | reverse complement strand
CCCTTCAGATGGCGGCCATGGGCAACCCGCTCATCGTGGCCCAGCGCGGCGTGCTGCCGGACATCGTCAGGGACGGCGAGACGGGCATCGTCGTGACGGACACGGCCGCCAACGTGGCGGACGCCCTGGTCTCCCTGGCCCAGGACGGCGAGCGGCGCCGGGAGTGGGGGAGGGCGGCGCGCGAGCGCATGTGCAGGCATTTCACGCTCGAGCGCCAGGCTGAAGCCGTCATCGGCGTCTACCGCGCCTTCACGGCCCGTCCGGGAAGGTGATCAGCGCCGGGCGAAGAACTGCTCGACGGCGGACAGCGCCTGCTGCCGGTCCCTGAGCACCCGGTGCCGCGTCGGCAAGCTCTCAAGGAAGCTCCGCCCGTAGCCCTTGGTCACCAGTCGGCGGTCGGTGACGATCACGACGCCGGTGTCGGTACGCGTGCGGATGAGCCGGCCGAAGCCCTGCCGGAAGCTTATCACGGCCTCAGGAAGCGTGTAGTGGACGAACGGGTCTTTGCCCTGGCTGCGCAGGTACTCGTTGCGGCCGCGCACCAGCGGGTCGGTAAAGACGTGGAAGGGCAGCTTCGTCAGCACAAGGCAACTGAGCGTCTCGCCCGAGATGTCCACCCCTTCCCAGAAGCTGCGCGTCCCCAGCAGCACCGATGCGCTCACCGAACGGAACAGGGCGGTGATGGCTTCCCGGCTGCCGCTGTGGCCCTGGGCCAGCACCATGATGCCGGCCCGGGCCAGCGGCTCCTTCACCTGGGCGTACACCCCGTCCAGCAGCGAGTAGGAGGTGAAGAGCACCAGGGCGCGGCCCTGCGTGCGGCGGAGCAGCTCGATGAGGAAAGAGGCCAGCTCGGCGTCGAACACCTGGTCGCGTCGGCCGCCCGGGTCCGGCAGGAACGTGGACACCCCCACAAGCGCCTGTCGGTCATAGTCGAACGGCGAACCGACGGCAATGCACCGCATGCTGGCGGCGTCCAACCCGTCCCCGCCCAGGCGTTCGAGCATATAGTCAAAACTGCCGGCGACACGCAGCGTCGCTGAAGTCATGATGACGGTGCGCTTCTCATTGAAGAAGAAGTCCCGGATGTGCCTGCCGATCTGCAGCGGGGCGGCGTGCACGGAGTAGTACGTCGCCCGCTCCCGCGTGTCGCGCTGGAGCCAGTACACGTAGTCCGCGCTCTCCTGGCTCAAGACGAACTCGGCCGCCGCGCAGGTCTCGCGCAGCCGCGCGAGCTGGGCGCGCAGGTCGGCCGCCAGCTCCGCCATGTGCTCGTCCTGCTCGGCGGCCTGGTCGAGGATCTCGGCCGTCTCCTCGACGGCCGCGCCCAGGGAGGAGACGGTTTCCCGGAGCCGTTCGGCGGCCTGCCAGGCTTCGCTGCCGCGTCCGAGGGAGGGCACGCACTCGCGGAGCATGACGCGCTCGACCGACGGCGGGAGCTCGGCAAAGGGCGCGGCCAGCGTCTCGAAGAACTGGTGCGCCGCTTCCACTACCTCCTCGACGGCCTCCATCGCCTTGCCGGCGCGGCGCGTCAGCTCGCCCTGGCGAGACCGCATGCGCCCGGCCTCGTACATCACGGTCGCCAGCAGGCCGCTGCCCGCCCCTTCACGGCGCGCGCGGTAGACGAAGCCCGTATACCGGTAGACGCTCGGGCCGTCCACAACCGCGGCAAGCGCCTCCGTGGCCACGTCCTCCAGGTTGTGCGCCTCGTCGAACACCAGGCACCGGTAGGGCGGCAGCACGCGGCTGTCCAGACCCAGCTCGGCGAAGAGCAAAGCGTGGTTGACGACGATGACGTCGGCGAGCTGGGCGAGCGCCCGCGCCCGGTTCACGAAGCACCTGCCCCTGAACCGGCAGGCCCGGCCGGCGCACTCGTCCGGCCCGGTCACTACGGCCTGGACGACGGCCGGCGCCGCGGCGTCCATCAGGAAGCCGTTGCACTCGGCCAGATCACCCGTCTCGGTGCGCGCGGCCCACGCGACAAGCGGCAGCAGGGCGCCGAACTCGGCCGGTCCGCCCAGCTCGCGCTCGAAGTGCCGCATCACGTGCAGGAACCGGCGCACGCACAGGTAGTTGCGCCGCCCCTTCAGCAGCGCCGGCTGGAAGCGATCGGGCAGCAGCTCCGTCAGGAAGGGCAGGTCCTTGCGGTAGAGCTGCTCCTGGAGGTTCCGCGTGTTGGTGGAGACCAGCACCTTGTCCCGATTCGTGCAGGCCCACGCGACGGCGGGCAGCAGGTAGGCCAGCGATTTGCCCGTGCCCGTGCCGGCCTCGGCCATCAGGTGGTGGGGTCCGTTGAGGGCCTCGCAGACGGCCCGCACCATCTCCACCTGCTCGGCGCGCTGCTCATAGCCGCGCAGCCGCCGCCCCACGGGCCCATGGGGCGAGAACATGCGGCAGACGGCGTCCGTCGGCACGGGGCTGCTGCCCGGCTCAGGCTGCTCGTGCTTCTGGGCGCGCTGCAGGAGCTTGCGATGGTCGGCAAACAGCCCGCGCAGGCCTTCCTCCGGGTCGGCCGTGAGCTTCAGGGGACCGGACCGCCGGGCGGCCTCCTCCAGAACGGGCGCCAGGGGATGCCGTGCGGCCTCCGCAATCCGGCAGATGGCGTCCAACGCGGCCGGCGGCAGCGCGATCACCGCCTCGACCAGCGCCGACCACACCTGTGCAATGCGACGCGCGCGGGCGAGCGCTCGCAGGGCAGGCTCGGCTGCGAGCCCGGCGTGCGCCGCGAGGGACTCCAGGGAGTAATCGCTCGCCTGCGGGAAGGCGATGCGCGCCAGGTCGCGCACGTCCAGGCAGTCCGGCGCTGCGATGCCTTCAGCAGCCAGGAATGCAGCGAAAGCGTCCGCGTCGTGCACGAACACCGCACCGCTCCCACAGAAACGGCGCAGGCGGCGGAACACCTTTGGACACGGCTCGGCGGCAGCGACGTCGCGCCCCGTCAGGCCGGCCCGCTCTCTCACGGCGCGGGGCACACCCTCCGTCCCGGTGACGGCGGCGAACTCGGCCAGCTCACCGCCGGGCGCGGAGCGCACCGCCCCTACCTCGAGTATCCGGTCCTCGCCGGGGGAGGGTCCCGTGGTCAGCAGGGCGACGAACGTGGCGCTCGCATCAGGAGTGTAAGGGGCGGGTATACTCATGTTCAGCCCGATTCTACGGCAAGCGCAATCCGCCTGCAACCGCCGGCCCAGGGCCTGCGACGGACGCAACGAGCGATTCGCTTGACGCTGGGCAACGGGTGGTGTAGGCTGTGGAGCCTTCGAGGCGCATGCCTTGCCATTTTTACCCATCCTTGATGCCGACCCGTTTCCCGAGGAGATGCAGATGCTGCGGACGAGCAGAGAGCTGAGGGCCGTTCTGGAGGGCACTTACCCGTTTGACGAGGACGGCGAGCTCCTGCCCCCGGAGCGCAGGTGCACGATGCTGGCCTCGAACGCCAACTTCGACCTGCCCATCCAGTGCCGGGGGTTCGTGATGGCGTCGGCCGCCCTGGACGGCAGCCCGCAGATCGTGCAGATAAGCTACACGGCAGCCGACCAGACCGGCAGCCACCCGAGGAAGCTCCCGCCGATCGAAGGCGTCCAGCGCACCACCGGGACGCGGCCGGCGGCCGTCGGCGCGCAGCGGGCGCACGAGCTGCTGGAGTGGTACACGGACGACTACGACGCAGACCTGGTCTGGATGAGCCTGGACCATTACACCTCGCCGAAGTTCAGCGTCAAGCAGTTCGCCGAGCCGCGGGGCTCGGGCGGCATCTACGGCCCGATCGCCAGGGGCCTGCTCGAGGATGCCATCGAGTCGCTGGGCCTCGAAGTGGGAGCCGCGGAGTCCCGGGCCTACGTGAACTACCTGACCAGCGACGTCTTCGGCGAGTATGCGCGGGACTTCTTCGGTTCGGTGGCGCTCGGGCAGGCCGCCTGGGCGATGGTGGACACGGGCGACACGCCGGCCGCCGTGAACCTGGCCAGCACGAAGTGGATCGTGGACAACGTCCGCACGGCGCTCGACATGCGGGACGTGATCATCGAGGCCGAGTTCTCGGCCACCGGCAGCAGCGGGGAAGAGGAGGACTACGCCTACTGGCCCGGCCCCTACGCCCCCGAGGGCGCTCCCACGATGACGGACGAGGAGCAGGAGGCGTTTCTGAAGCATATCACGACCTTCGTCCACAAGACGAACGCCGACGCCATCGCCTACGAGGTGGGCAGCAAGCACGCCGCCAAAGCGGGCGAGACGTTCGCCATTGACGTGGGCAAGCTAAAGGCCACCCAGCCGGCGCTGCGGGGCCTGATGGGCCGCCGGATCCCGTACGCAGGCCACGGCGGGACCGGGTTCCGCTGGGAGCCGAACCTGATCGGCCCGGTCTTCAAGCGCAACATCAACACCCAGCACCTCTACGCCGGCACGATGTCGCAGGTGAAGTGGATAGACAGGTACCGCGACGCCATCGAGAACCGCGAGAAGGACGCCATCGGCCGCGGCCGCAAGATCGCGGAGGTGCAGGCCGCCGCCGAGAGCGCCATGGAAATACTCAAGGAGTGCCAGTGCTGGCAGAAAGGGCCGGAGTTCCGTAACATCCTGGCCGGCGTCAAGGCCAAGGAGGTCGTCTTCACCGACTCCGCCGCGAAGGAATAAGGAGGAGACGGCCGGGGCGGTTGAACGCTGCTCGACAGACGAGCGATCTTAGGGGCGTCCCCGGCGGGGGCGCCCCTTTTGCGCTGGCTTGCTGCGCCTGCGGAAGGCAGTGGCCATCGCCCGCGCGGTTCCCTCGAGGCAACGGAGCAACGGCATGGACACGGTGAACGTGGCGTTTGTCGGGGCGGGGAACTTCGCCAGGAGCCACCACTACCCGACGCTGTCAAGGATGGACGACGTGCGCGTCGTCGCCATTGCAGAGCTCAACGAAGACCTGCTGCACGAGACGGCCGACCGTTACGGCGTTCCCGGCCGCTATGTGGACTACCATGAGATGCTCGCCAGGGAGGACGTGGACGCCGTCTACGTCATCATGCCGCCGCACGGGCTCAGACCCATCGTGCTGGACGTGATCGCGGCCGGCAAGCACGTCTTCACCGAGAAGCCCGCCGGCATGAACACGGCCGAGACGGCTGAGATGGCCCGGGCGGCAGAGCAGGCGGGCGTCAAGTCGGCCGTCGGCTGCAACCGGCGCTACTGCCACGTGATACGCAAGGCCAAGGCGGAGGTGCTGCTGGAAGGCCCGATCTCGACCGTGCTGGCCGAGTTCCACAAGGACATGACGGGCGCGCCGTTCGGCATCAGCGTCCTCTACACCGACGGCCTGCACGTGCTCGACCCGATGCGCTACATCCTGGGGGAGGCCGAGTCGGTGCACGCGCACGCCGACTGGTGGTACACGAAAGACCGCTGGGAGGCCTCCTACAACTGCTTCCAGGCGCTGATACGCTTCAAGGGCGGCGGCTCGGGCCTGTTCACGGCCAACCGGCAGGCCGGCGGCCGTTACGAACGCTTCGAGGTCCACGGCCGGGGCATCTCCGCCTACGTGCGGGCGCCGGACCTGGTGCAGATCGTCCGTGCCGGCCAGGATGAAGCCGAGGTCTACACGGGCGAGCAGCTCGCCGGCTCGAGCGACGAACGCGACACCTATGGCTACTTCGTGGAGAGCCGCGAGTTCATGGACTGCATCAAGAACGACGCGATGCCCCCGACGAACTTCTCGGACAACGTGAAGACGATGCAGCTCTGCGACATGATAGCCGCCGGCTCACACCGCGATATGACCTGAGGGAGCCAGCAGCGGGAGATGGCCGGCGCGGGACCGACGAGACTCCTCACCTTCCTGACGCCGCCCTTCGACCCCGCCGACGAGTGCTTCGACTAAGTGCGCGCCTATGGCAGCGCCAGCTCCACCTGGGAGGGCTCTCCGCCTGCGTGCTCGAACTCAACGGCCGCGCCGCTCTCGACGTCGGTGAGCCTGTATGAGCCCAGGAAGGCCCGCGCGCCCGCCTTGCCCTCGGCATCGGTGCCCAGCTCGGCATGGGTGCGCCACTCCCGGGTCACCAGCTCAAGCAGCCGCTCGTAGGCCGGCTTGGGGCTCAGGTCACCGCGCACGAGGCCCGACGGCGCGTTCATCCAGCACCCGTCCGGCAGGTCCCACCACGTAATGGCCTCCACGGCCGGATGGCTGAAGAGCAGCGTATAGAACGCCTCCACGTAGCGGAGCTGCCGCTCCTCGCCCTCGGGTGTGGTCGGCCAGTGCGCAGGGCGGTAGCGGCCGACGGTCTCCCCCTCCGGGATGTGCTCGCCGCTCAGGACGGACGTCTCGGTGAAGTGCAACGGCAGCCCGAACTGCGCATAAGTCTCGCAGACCTCGTAGGCCCGCTCCAGCGGCCATTCCCCCCGGTGCATGTGGCTCTGGATGCCGATCACGTCCGGGCGTCTCTCGCCCGCCAGCAGCTCCTCGATCTGGCGCTCGAAGTCGGGCGTCATGTTGTAGTCGTTCAGCACGAGCGTCGCGTCCTCATTGGCAGAGCGCGCCCAACGCAGCGATTCGGCGGCGACCTCCACCATCCCCACCTCGCGCGCCCATCGGCCCATGCCGTTGTCAAACCGCTCGGACGTGGTGGACTCGTTGATCACGTCCCAGACGTCCACCAGGCCGCGAAACCTGGCCACGATCTGCCGGACGCGCTCCTCCAGCAACGCCACTGCCGGCTCTTCCTGCTGGTCTGCCCATGCGGGATAGACCTCGTGCCAGACGAGCGGGTGCCCTTTGGCCACGATGCCGTTCTCGGCGCACCAGCGGGCCATGCCCTTCAGTCGCTCTTCGCTCGTCCGGCCGGGCTCCGGCTCGTAGCTTCCCCAGTAGAAGGGGAGCGTGGCGTAGTTCAGCAAGTCGCGAAAACGCTGACGGTAGAGCCGCTGCTGCGCGCCGTCGTCCTTGGGGTCCAGCCGGAAGGCGTTGCAGCCGAACAGGAAGGCGCTGCCCTTCTGTTCCAGCCGCACCCGCCGGCCGGGCAGGGGGACGCCGTCGGGCGCAGTGACGCGCACCGTCAGGTCGGCTTTCCTGTGGCTTTCAATCCGTTCCCACGCGCCGGCTGCCTCATCCATTGCGTCTGCCATGTCCGTTCCTCGGGGCTGCTGTCAGGGTTCGCGGATGGTAACAGGCGGGCAAGCGGCGGTCAACGGATGCCCTCCTTGAAGTGCAAGAGCGGCGGGGGCTACACTATGCTCCCGGTCTACGCGGAGAGGGAGAAGGGCATGGTCTCAGGCAAGACGCGCTGCGGCAGCCGGTGCCGGTGGGGGGCTGCTGCCCTGGCGGCGCTCGTGTTCGCCGCCGGCGGGGCGGAGGGGTGCGCGGCGTTGGCGCCGGAGCTCGGGCCCCAGGCGCGTACGACGGCCGGACACGTGGACATGGACTGGGCAAGCCGGCGGGCCCTGCGACTGCTCAGCCACGACTTCCGTCGTGGCCCGACCGGGCGGCTCATTGTGCGCGTGGGAGTGCGGAACGACTCCGACAGCGTCTTCATAGCGAAGCTCCGTGTGCGGTTCGCCGACGAGGCCGGCCTCTTTGAGAAGGGCTCACACGAGACGCACGTGCATCACTTCCCGGTCGGCGCCACGTCGCTGGAGTGGACCTCCGCCACGCCCGCGGCGCAGCGGTACGAGGTGCAGGTGCTCAGCGCGCGCTGGTTCCAGTGGTAAGACGGGGCGTCAGAACTCCATGCGCGAGAAGGCCCGCGCACCTGCCAGCATCGGCGGCACGCATGCCAGCGCCGAGACGCTGAGCACCGTTCCCAGCCCGACGGCCAGCCACGCGGCGAACGCGCGGCCCTCCAGCGCCTTCAGCGCGTGCATGTGCAGCGGCGCCACCACCGGCGCCAGAACGAACGCCAGGAAGCAGATGCTGCATATGAGGTTCAGCGTGCCGCCGAAGCTGCTGACGATCTTCGAAGGATTGTCGGTGCCTGGGCGGGGATAGACGGCGCCCAGGCCCACCGCCAGGCCGTTCAGCCCGCAGCAGACGCAGGCCACCACCAGCAGGTGCACGCCGAGCGTCCACGCCGGCAGCCCCAGGAGCAGGTCGCTCATCGCGATGAGGCTGGCGCTGACCAGGAACGTGCCGACGACCGAGAAGAAGAACTTGCCCCACAGTATCAGCGTGCGCCGGATCGGCAGCAGGCCCATGATCCAGATGCGCCGCCCCTCCAGGCTGAGCTGAGGGAAGACGAAACGGCTCGTCAGCGTGGCCAGGGTCAGGCACGTGGCGCACAGGTTGAGGTTTGCGATGAGGCTGTGCCAGTAAGGCTGGAGTGCCGCCACGCCGAAGCGCGGGAGGTTCACGATGTAAAGGGCCAGCAGCCCGAAGAAAAGCAGGAACTGGGACCACTGAGTGGGATCGCGAAGGAACGTCTTGACGTCCTTCGTGACCAGCAGGCGCAGACGGGCGGGCAGGAAGGCCAGTGCCGCGTCCAGAAGCCGGTCAAACCACCTCCCAGACAGGTAGGCCCGCCTCGTGGAGGCGCCCTGGACCGTCTCCCAGGTGCGGCGATAGGCGTGAAAGGCGAACCGCTGGGTCAGCATGCCGCAGAACAGCACGTTGGCTGCCAGCAGCAGCGCCAGGAAGCCGGCCTCCTGGGGGTTGCCCCGCGCCGCGGTCAACATGCCGTGGCCCACCCAGCGGCTCGGCAGCGCCCAGTGCTGGCAGAACGCTATGCGGTCCATGATGGACTTGATGCCGGCCTCGGTGAAGATGCTGGTGGGCCGCTGAAGCCACAAGGGCCGCAAGTAGACGCCCAGCAGCGCCAGGCACACGGCGGCGGCGGCAGCCCGTGCGCTCGTCCGTCGCCGCGGAAGCAGCAGGGCCACGGCCACCGCGAAGAAGGCCCCGAGTTCCGTCGCCAGCAAGATGAACAGCACCGCCAGCACAAGCGCCGCGGGGTAGAAGTAGCCCGGCGCCGGGAACGTCAGCCCGTAGGCCAGGATCATCGGCACCACCAGGGTGGCCATCCCCCAGGAGCTGAACACAATGGAGTCGGCGCTGCGATACGTGAACGTGCTCTCGGCCCGGACCGGCAGCGTGAAGAGGAACGCCGTCTCCTCGCTGCGGAACAGCGACGTGTAGGCGATGATGGCGTTGCTGATCGTCATCATCACCATCAGCGACATGAAGAAGAACGCGAACAGGTAGTCCAGCAGCATGTCGCTGATGGCGCGGAACGTCTCCAGGAAGCGGAACGCGTCCAGGAACATGCCGAACATCAGGAACCAGAACAGCACGATGAGCCCCAGCACCACGCACAGGCGGAGCTTGGAGCCGCGCAGGAACTCCCCGGCGGCGCACCGCACCATGCGGGCCCGGACGCCGAAGACGCTGGCCAATTCTTCCATCTGCCGGGGTCCGTCCTTCAGGCCTCGTCGGTGAGCCGCAGGAAGGCCTCCTCCAGGCGCCTGTCCGTGCGGGCGGTTCGGTAGATCTCGTCCAGGCTGCCCAGCGCGATGAGGGAGCCCTCGCGGATGATGCCGACCCGGTCAGCCGTCTCCTCCGCTACGGCCAGCGTGTGGGTGGACATGAAGACCGCCACGCCTTCTGCGACAAGCTGCCGCAGGACGGCCTTCAGCGTGTTGGCGCCTTTAGGGTCGAGCCCCACCATGGGCTCGTCTATGACCAGCACGCGCGGCTCGTGCAATAGGGCGGCGCTCACGACGACGCGCTGCTTCATGCCGTGGGAGTAGGTCTGCCCCAGCTCGTCCAGGAAATCGCCGACCTCAAACAACTCGGACAGGTAGGCGGTCTTGTCCCTTATCTGCTGTCTGGTCATCCCGTAGACGGAGCCGATGAAATGCAGGAATTCGCGCCCCGTCAGCTTGTCATAGAGGAACGGCTGATCGGGCACGTAGCTGAGCATGGACCTGGCGGCGATGGGCTCTCGCTGGATGTCATGCCCGTTGAGCAGCACGCGGCCGGCAGTGGGGCGCAGCAGGCCCACGATGAGCTTGATGGTGGTGGTCTTGCCCGCCCCATTCGGCCCCAGGAACACGAAGAGCTCGCCGCGCGGGACCTCAAGCGTCAGGCCGTTGACGGCGACCATGTCGCCGAAGCGCTTGACCAGCCCCTCCAGCTTGATCATGACGTCCCTCCGCCGGCCGCGTCGGACAGGGCCGCGGCGCAGGCCTCGAGCACCATCTCGGCGGTGATGTCGGCCATGCAGCGATGGTCGCGAGGGCATCGCTTCTTCTGGCAGGGGCCGCAGTCCACGTCCAGCCGCACGACCCGGTCGTGGGGCTCCTCGCTGGTGGAGTAGCCGGGATGCGTCGGGCCCATCACGCAGACCGTCGGCACGCCCAGCGCCACCCCATAATGCCGGGGGCCCGAGTCAGTCGTTACCAGCAGCTTGCTGCGGGCCACGACGCACTTCAGCAGGTGCAGGTCCACCCCGCGGTCCATCAGGTCGGTCACCTCGGCCCGGGCGCCGTCCACTATCCGGGCAACGGTCCGCCGCTCGGACGGACCGGCCACCACGGCGACCTGGGCGCCGTAACAGTCCGCCAGGTGCTCGGCCAGCCGGGAGAAGCGCTCTGAGGGCCATCGCTTGGACGGCCCGAACCCGGCGCCCGGGTGCAGCAGGAAGAGGTCCCTCCCCGGGTCCACGCCCTGCGAGCGCAGGATCTCGTCCGCATGGGCGGCGTCGGCCTCGCTAAACGGCAGCTCCATGTCCCTTCCCGCCGGCTCGATGCCGGCGGCCTCACACAGCCCCAGGTAGTAGTCCACCATGTAAGTGGGCTTGAAGCGACCTCCCTCGGACGGGCGCGGGACGGCGTCGGTCAGCAGGGCGGAGCGCAGGTCGCGCCCGTAGCCAACGCGCCGGGCCACGCCTCCCATGCGGAACATAAGCGCCGAGCTGAATGAGTTCGGCAGGATGAGGCCCAGGTCCTGGCGGCCGGCCTTGAGAGCGCGCGCGCACCGGCGGAACTCCCCCAGGAGCGATCTGCTGGATGGCCGGTAGGTGAGCACTGCGTCGAACCACGGGGTGCCGCGCAGGACGGCTTCCACGCGCTCGTGCACCACGACTGTGACGTGCGCGTCCGGCCGCCGCTGCCGCACGGCGCGGAAGGTCGGCGTGGCCATCACCACGTCACCCACCCAGTTGGGGGCGCGCAGGCAGATGCGTTCCTGGCTGTCGGGCGGCACGAAGCGGCCTGTCATTGCTCGGGGTCTGCCGAAGCAGTGGGCGGGCCCGCCGGAGAACCGTTGCCTTCCCGCCGCGATTGCCCTATTATAGCCCCCCTTGCGGCTGCGTTCACCTTGCGTGTTCGGAGGTCTCCCCATGAGAGTGGCCGTTAACGGCGCCGCGGGCGCGATGGGCAGGCAGGTCATTGGCGCGGTCGCTCGGAGCGGCGATTGCCAGCTGGTGGCCGCGCTCGAACGCTCCGACCATCCCGATCTGGGCAAGGACGCGGGGCTGCTGGCCGGTGTTGGGCCGCTCGGGGTCGCCCTGTCGGCCGAGCTGGCCGGAGAGCCCGACGTGCTGGTGGACTTCAGCGCGCCCGAATCCGCCGTGTCCCGGGCCCGCCAATGCGCCGCGCGGGGCGTCGCCCTGGTCATCGGCACCACGGGGCTGTCAGACCAGCAGACGGCCGTCATCGAGCAGGAAGCCGCCGCGCGTGTGCCCGTTCTGGTGGCGCCCAACATGTCGCTGGGCGTGAACCTGTTGTTCCAGCTGGCCGAGCAGGCGGCGCTCGCACTGGGCGGGGGCTTCGACGTGGAGATCGTTGAGGCCCATCACCGGCGCAAGAAAGACGCCCCGAGCGGCACGGCCATGGAGCTATCTCGCCGGTTGTGCGCGGCGCTGGGGCGGGACGCGGACAGCGACGTGCGCCACGGCCGACGGGGCGCCGTCGGTCCCCGTGCGCCCGAGGAGATCGGCATTCACGCCGTGCGTGGGGGCGACATCGTGGGGGACCACACCGTCATCTTCGCCGGGGAAGGGGAGAGGCTGGA
>Ga0111189_1033_pt1 | contig 12026 bp, 9 predicted proteins | sample DeeMarSWOR324_28_FD_80357 | JGI IMG/M metagenome (GOLD analysis project Ga0111189, IMG submission 80357) | Planctomycetes bacterium SM23_32 | reverse complement strand
ACCGACCGGGCCTATCACGGCGACGCCTCCTGGCGGCTCTCGATCTCGGCGGACGACCCGCACTTCATCTACTTCGACTACTACGAGCCGGTACAGCACGAGGTGCGCTCCGTGCTGCTCGGCCACGAGGGCTGGGTGCCGGTCGAGCGGGGGCGGCCCTACGTGTTCTCCGCCTACGTCATGGCGGATCGGCCGGCCACGCCGGTGCGCCTCCTGCTGCGGGAGGCCGAGGGGCGCAACAGCACGCGCGACTTCTCGGTCGGCACCGACTGGCAGCGCGTGGAGCTGTCCGTCACGGCGCAGAGGGACTTCATGTGCGGCTTCGTCGGGCTCGACCTGACGGACAGCGAGCTGCCGGGCGCCACGCTCTGGGTGGACGCCGTGCAGTTGGAGCCGGGCGTCGCGGCGACGGCCTATCAGCCCCGGCGCCCGGTTGAAGCCTTCTTCGTTCCGGCGGAGCCGGGGGACTCGTTCATTGCTTCTGACGGGCGGTTCGTCGCCGTGCTGCGGGCATTCAACGACTCGGCTGAGGAGGTCGCCCTGCGCGGTGTGGTCCGGGTGAGCGACATTCGGGATCGTGTGGTGGACGAGCAGGACATGGGGCTTGACTTGCCGCCCGGCCGTTCGTCGCAGTACGCCTACGGGTTCGCTTCGGAGAGCCCCGGTTTCTTCCGGTTGCACCGGAGCGCGGAGGACGGGCGGGAGCAGCAGATGCGCTTCGCCCTCGTGGAGCCGCTGTCCGACGGCGACAGCGTCTTCGGTATGAACCACGCCTTTGGCGACCCTTTCCTGCTGCCGCTGGCGCATGCGGCGGGTCTGAGCGTCTGGCGCGACTGGTCGGTCCAATGGAACCTGGTGCAGCCGGAGCCGGACGGCTTCGACTTCTCGGTGCCGGACGTGCAGATAGGGCGCGTGCTCGAGGCGGGCGGCCGGGTCCTGGTGCTCTTGCCGTTCCCCTCGGCCGAGTGGGCCGGCACGCCCGACGAGGCGCAGATGAGGGACGCGGCGGGGCCGAGGACGTGGGAGCTGCGGCGCCTGCCGACCGCCTTCAAGCCGCGCGACCTGGGGCAGTGGGCGGACTATGTGCGCGCCAGCGTCGAGCACTACGGGGACCGCGCTGAGGCGTTCGAGATACTCAACGAGCCGCTCTACACGACCTACGCCATCCCCCAGCGGTTCGGCTACGACCTGCCCGACTACCTCGACCTGCTGCGCACGGCCTACCGCGCCGCCAAGGAGGCCGATCCCGACTGCACCGTCGTCGGCGGCATCAGCGGCCATCCCGACATGAGCTGGACGCGGCGCTTCGTCGAGGAGGGCGGGCTGGAGTGGTGCGACGTGACCAACTACCACATTTACCCGCACAAGGGCTGGCCCGAGGTCTACGACGAGGCCCTGGCCGAGAGGCTGGAGCAGATGAGGGAGCGCGGCGAGCTGAAGCCGATCTGGATGACCGAGTTCGGCGTCTACGGCGACGACGACCCGGCGTTCACGCCCTACAGCGTGGGCGACAGCACGATGGACAACTCGGGGCGGCCCTCGGAACTCGCCGCCGCGGCGGACCTGGTGCGCTTCGCGGCCATCTTCTGCGCCCACGGGGTGCGCAAGGTCTTCTACCACGCCGGCACTTGCCACCCGCTGAACGAGTCGAACGCCGAGAACGTCTTCTTCGAGTATGGCGGCGCGCCGCGCAAGCAGTACGCCGCTCAGGCGGCGCTGTCGAACCTGATCGGGCCGGACTTCGAGTTCGTGCGCAAATGGGAGGAGCCCGAGTGGGTGGAGGCCTACGAGTTCCGGTCGCGGGGGCGGAGCGTCGTCATTCTCTGGTCGCGGAGCGAGGCCCCGCCGCCGCTTGACGTGCCGGACGGCATGCGGGCGCTCGACCTGATGGGAGCCGAGCTTCCGGCCGCGCGTTTGGTCCTCGACGAAGTGCCCATCTACCTGGTCGCCCCGTGACGGCGCGGGGGCAATCGGACCGATGCGTCAGCAGGAGGAGTCTGCCGTGCAGGACGACCCGACGCAGCTTCGTCGGCGGGAGATCGGACAGTGGGGCCTCACGGCGAGCCGGGACTACGGCCTGCCGTTCGTGGACGTGGACGTTGAGGGCACTTTCGCCGGCCCCTCGGGGCGCGAGTTCATCGTGCCCGGCTTCTATGACGGGGACCGGACGTGGCGCGTGCGTTTCAGCCCCGGCGAGGCGGGGCGGTGGAGCTACCGCATCGCCTCACGACCCGATGACGCCGGCCTGACGGCCGAGGGCGCCTTCCAGGTGACGCCCTCGCAGGGGCGCGGCTTCCTGCGGCCCACGCCGGGCCGGGCGTGGGGCTTCCACTTCGAGTCGGGCGAGCCGGTGCTCGTCTTCGGCGACACCACCTACAACCTGTTCGGCATGGCCCACTGCGGCGGGCCGGTGGAGCAGTTCCTGGAGCGCCGCGCCGGGCAGGGCATCAACGTGCTGAGGGTGCGGCTCCCTGTGAGCCCCTTCCACGGGCCGGACGGCTACAGCGACTGGCAGACGCGCCGCACCTGGCCCTGGGGCGGCAGCGAGCAGTCCCCACAGTTCGACCGTTTCAACCTGGACTACTTCCGCACGGTGGACCGGGTGCTGGAGACGTGCGAGCGGCTCGGGATGGGGCTGGAGATGGTCATGGAGGCCTGGGGCTTCGAGTTCCCGTTCAGCCGGCGGGACGAGTTCGTGGCCGAGTGGGAGCTGCTGTGGCTCCGCTACCTGATTGCCCGCTACGACGCCTACGCGAGCGTCTGGTTCTGGACGCTGATGAACGAGTACGAGTACTACCCCAACGGCGACTGGCGCTACCAGGGGCCGCTCAGCGACCTGTGGGCCACGCGCATCGGGCGCTGGGTCAAGCGCACGGCGCCGCACGGCCACGTCGTGTCCGTGCACAACGGGCCGGGCGATCCGCCGTTCGCCGAGCGGTTCCGCAAAGACCCCGGGGCCGTTGACCACGTGATGTTCCAGACCTGGGGCACCACGGACGAGAAGCGGGGCTGGCTGGCGGCCGGCATCGAGGAGGCGGTCGCGAAGAGCCTGGCCGGCTGGCGCGGCACGGCCGTGCTGGCCGAGTACGGCTACGAGCGGGACCCCGAGCTCGACGTGCGCTTCCCCGGCCACCTGCACTGCGACGTGGACCACACCCGCCGGGGCGGCTGGCGGAGCCTGTTCTGCGGCCTCGGCGTCATCCACGGCTGGGAGCACTCGTGGGGGCCGTGGATGATCCTGGAGAGGGACCAGGAGGGCATGCCGCAGTTCCTGCTGATGCGGCGGTTCTTCCGCGAAGTGGTGCCGTTCGACGCGGTGCGGCCCGCGCCCGGACTGGTCAGGGGCGAATACGAATGGGGGCGGCGCCCCTCGGCGCTGGCCAGCGAAGGGCGGGACCTGGTGGCCGTCTACCTGCCGACCGGCGGGCGCGTGGAACTGGACCTGCCGGCCGAGGCGGGCTACGCGGCGCAGTGGTTCGACACGCGCACGGGCGGGATGAGCAACGCCGAGCCGGCCGGCGGGAAGGGCGCCCTGGCGTTCGTCGGCCCCGAGGGCGGCGGCGACCGGCCGTGGGACTGGGTGCTGGTCCTCCGCGCGACGTGAGGACGGCCGAATCAGCCGCACGGTGGCTCTTTCTCAGGCGCGGATCATGATCAGCAACATCTTGAATCGCGCCGGCGCGCGGACGGCATGCGGCACCCCGGCCGGCATCACGGCCACCTGGCCGGCCTCTACCTCGATGCTCCGTCCGCCGATGACCAGCTCCGCCCGGCCGTCCAGCACCACCACGTAGGCGTCGAACGGCGTCGTGTGCTCGCTGAGCGCCTGGCCGGCCTCGAAGGCGAACAGCGTGAGCGTGCCCTGCTCCTTGTCCACGAGCGTGCGGCTGACGACGGAGCCTTCCGCGTATTCCACCAGGCCGGCCAGCGCGTGGGCCCTGGACGGTTCGAGGCCGCCCGATGCAGCGCCCTCCCTGCCGTTCTCTCTCATGGCAGCCTCCTGTGTTCGGCCGCGGCCTCGAGCATGGCCACGACGTTCTGCGGGGGCACGTCGGCCATGATGTTGTGCACCTGCTGAAAGACGAACCCGCCGCCGGGCGAGAGGACGCGCATCCTCTCCCGCACATGGCGGCTCACCTCGTCCGGCGTGCCGCGGGGCAGCACCTCCCGCGTGTCGCAGCCTCCGCCCCAGAGGGTGATCCGCCCGCCGAAGTCGCGCTTCAGCGCCGCCGGCTCCATGCCGGCGCAGCTGGTCTGCACGGGGTTGGTGGTATCCATGCCGGCCTCGATCAGGCTCGGCAGCAATGGCCGGATACCGCCGCAGCAGTGGAGCATCACCCGCGCCTCGGACAGCTCCTTCACGCGCGCCCACATCCGCGCGTGGCGCGGCTTGAAGAACTCGTCGTACATCGCCGGCGAGAGCTGCGGGCCGGTCTGCATGCCCAGGTCGTCGCTGAACAGCACCACGTCCACGCAGTCGCCCACTGCGCCGAGCCACGCGTCCAGGTTGCGCAGGTGGACCTCGGTGAGGCGGTCGAGGAACCGGTGGACGCGCGCCGGCGCCTCTGCCAGCATCCGCAGGAAGGTGTCCATGCGGAAGCAGAACTGCCCCAGCTCCACCAGGTTGCCTCCGAACAGGCCGATGACGGCGCGGTCGGTCGAGCGGCGCAGTTCCAGCGCCCCGCGCCGCAGCTCGGCCAGGTCCTCCGCGTCGAACCCCAGCGGCGCCGGCGGCGTGGCCGCCGCCACCCACATGATGTCGTCCAGCCGCTCCTCCAGGTCTTCGAAGCGGTCCCTTCCGCCATCCCCGCCGGGGCGGGCAGACAGCAGCGGCCAGACGAGCTGCTCGAAGTAGAGCGAGCCGCGCTTCTGGACGGCGATGGGCACGCCGGCGGCGTTGTAGATGAACCAGTCGTCGCCCTCGCGGCCGAGCGGGATGTGGGCCGGCACCTTGCAGAGCGTGCCGTCCGGCAGCTCCCAGTCGGTCCAGTAGTCGTCCTCGCGAGCGAAGCCGCGCCCCAGCTCGATGGTGTCCACGCCGAAGAGGTCCTGCACCTCGGGCTCGACGATGGCGAGCTGCTGCACCAGGTCGTAGACGTAGACGCCGCCGCTGGTGATGCCCAGGTAGTCCTTGAGCCGGGCGTAGGCGATGGCCATGATGCCGCTGGAGCGGTGGCCGCCCAGGTCAATGGGCACGGCGTCCGGCTCGATGTGATCCAGCGCCGTCAGCACGCGCTCCCGTCCGGTCATCGTGCCTTCCCCGCACATGAGAATGCGCCGCAAGGCTGCGGTTCGGGCAGGATATGACGGCCTCGGCGCGGCGTCAACCGGCGCCGGCTCGATGGCCTCGCAGCTTGACAGGGCGCCCCTCATAGGCTTTCCTATGCCTCACCATCTGCGGAGGCACACACATGCGCGCCCGCGAAGTCCGGGAGCATTTCCGTTCGGTCGGCCATTGGGTGGACTGGGAGAAGACGTGGGACCAGTTCCTGCACGGCGACCCCGAGGTCGAGGTGGCGGGCATCGCCACCGCCTGGATACCGACGAACAAGGCCATCGAGGAGGCCGCCGACCGCGGCTTCAACTTGTTTGTCACGCATGAGCCGGCCTTCCTGCAGGGCTACGAGCGCCACGAGTCGGCGCAGGAGCTGAACCGCCGCAAGCGGGAGCTGCTCGACTCGCTGGGCATGACCGTGCTGCGCTGCCACGACACGTGGGACCGCATGCCGGAGGTGGGCATCCCGGACGCGTGGGCGGAGTGGCTCGGCTTCGAGACCCAGGAGCGGCCCGTCGGGTCGCACTACAAGGTGTGCCTGCTTGGCGACGTGACGGTCGAGGAAGCGGCCCGGCGGGTGGCCGAGCGCGTGGCCGGGCTGGGGCAGCCGACGGTGCTCATCTTCGGCGACCGCACGAAGCGGGTCAGCCGCATGGCCGTCGGCACGGGGGCCATCACCTGGCTGCCTACCATGCGGGACCTCGGCGCCGACCTGCTGCTGGCCACCGACGACGGGATGAATTTCTGGGACGGCGGGCTCTGGGCGGCCGACCTGGACCAGCCGCTGCTGATCGTGAACCACTGCACGGCCGAGAAGCCCGGCATGATGGCCATGGCCGGCTACCTGCGCGACGTCTTCCCCGGCGTGCCCGCGGAATACGTGGATGTGGACTTCCCCTACGGTGCGCTTTAACCCGGCGGACCGGATAGGAGGCGGGAATGGCCGGCTTCCTGCTCGGCATTGACTACGGCACGGGCGGCGCCAAGACCACCATCATCGACACGCAGGGGCGCGTGCTCGGCTACGCGTTCGAGGAGTACCCGTTCATCACGCCGCATCCGGGGTGGTCGGAGCACGACCCGCACCTCTACTGGGAGATCGCCTGCCGCATCATCCGGCGGGCGCTCGAAGAAGCGGGCGTCGAGCCGGCCGAGATCAGGGGCGTCGCCGCCTCCTCGGCGCTGCCGTCCATGGTGATGGTGGATGAAGACGGCGAGCCGATCCACAACGCCTACAACCTGCTGGACAAGCGGGCAACGGCCCAGGTGCAATGGCTGAAGGAGAACGTCGGCGAGGAGCGCATCTTCGAGGTCACCAAGAACCGCCTGGACGACCACCCGACCATCGTGAACCTGATGTGGGAGAAGGAGAACCGGCCTGACTCGTTCCGGCGCATCCACAAGGCGCTCACCATTGACGGGTTTATCACGCTGAGGCTGACCGGCCGCTACACGCTCCACTACTCGGGCGCCGCCTTCTACGGGGTGGCTTACAACCTGCTGGAACGGCGCTTCGACGAGGGGATACTCGACCGGATCGGCATCAGCGCCGACCTGTTTCCCCCGCTCCACCGCTGCGAGGACGTCATCGGCGAGGTGACGCCGCAGGCGGCCGAGCAGACCGGGCTGGCGGCCGGCACGCCGGTGGCCGCCGGACAGGTGGACTGCAACGCCGGCTGGGTCGGCGCCGGGGCCATCGAGGACGGCGACGTACAGATGAACCTCGGCACCTGCGGCAACTTCGGCATCGTGCACCGCCAGCCGACCTTCCACCCCGCCATGATCGCCTTCCCCTACACCACCGACTCGACCAGCACCTACATCACCGTGCCGACCACCATGACGGGCGGCCAGCTCATCCGCTACATGCGCGACCGGTTCTACGTGGCCGAGGTCGTCCGGGAGCAGGAGGAAGGGCGCGACACCTACGACCTGATGAACCGGGAGGCCGAGGACGTGCCGCCCGGCAGCGAGGGGCTGGTGGTGCTGCCTTTCCTGATGGGCGAACGGACGCCGATATGGGACGTCTACGCCCGCGCCGCCATCTTCGGCCTGTCGCTGAACCACACGCGCGGCCACGTGGTGCGGGCGATGATGGAGTCGGTGGCCTACGCCCTCTACGACTCCTTCCGCCTGATGAAGGAGGGGGGCTGGAAGATGAACCTGCCCTTGGTGGCCAACGAGGGCGGGGCCAAGAGCCTGCTGTGGCGCCGCATCATCACCGACACGCTCAACGTGCCAACCGTGCTCGTCAAACGCCGCACCGGCGCCCCCTACGGCGACGCCATCCTGGCTGGCGTGGCGGCGGGCGTCTTCCTCGACTTCTCGGTGGCCAGGCAGTGGACCGAGCTGGTGGAGCCGATGGAGCCCGACCCCGCCCACAACGCGCTCTACATGGATTACTTCCGGCTCTACAAGTCGCTCTACGAGCACGTAAAAGGCGACTACCGGACGCTGGCCGACCTCAGGGCCAGGAGCCTCGAGGCCGTCCGGCCGCAGGAGTGAACCGTGGAACTGGTCAGGAAGCTCAGACAACGCGAAGCCGACGGCAATCCCATCCGCGTGGGCATCGTCGGCTGCGGGCAGATGGGGTCCGGCCTGGCCCATGCCATCCGCAACGTGACGGGCATGTCCGTGGCGGCCATCGCCGACATAGAGGCGCAGCGGGCCGTGGACGCGTTCGACTCCCTGGGACGCCCGGCCGACGAGATCGTCGTGACGGACCGGCTCGGCGCAGCCCAGGACGCGCTGCGGCAGGGCAGGGCCCTCGTCACGCCGGACGCCATGCTCATGCCCCGGCTGGAGGGCCTGGAGGTCAACGTCGAAGCGACGGGCGTGCCCGAGGTCGGCGCCGCCGTCGCCTGGTCCTCGATCATGAACCGCAAGCCCGTCGTCATGCTGAACGTGGAGACTGACGTAACCGTGGGGCCGATCCTGAACCACCTGGCGCGCAGGAGCGGGTCGGTCTACACGGTGGCCTCCGGGGACGAGCCCGGCGTCTGCAAGATGCTCTATGAGCAGGCGGTGGTTATGGGCTTCGAGGTGGTCTGCCTGGGCAAGGGCAAGAACAACCCCATCAACCTGGCCGCCACGCCCGAGAGCTGCGCCGAGGAAGCCGCCGCCAAGGGCATGAACCCCAAGATGCTCGCCTCCTTCCAGGACGGCACCAAGACGATGGTCGAGATGGCGGCCGTCTGCAATGCCACGGGGCTGGTGCCCGACGTGCCCGGCATGCACGGGCCGAAGGTGGAGCTGGAAGACCTCGCCCGCACCTTCATCCCCCGGGAGGACGGCGGCATCCTGGCGCGGCGCGGCGTCGTGGACTTCTCGACCGGCAGGATCGCCCCCGGCGTGTTCGCCGTCGTCTACTCCGGCGACGAGCGCGTGCGCAAGGACATGAAGTTCATCACGGGCGCCGAGGGCCCCTATTACGTGCAGCTGCGGCCCTACCATCTCTGCGATCTGGAAACGCCCCAGTCCGTGGCGGAGGCCGTGCTGCTGGGCGAGGTGACCGTCTGCTCGGAGACGCTGAACGCCGAGGTCGTGGCCGTGGCGAAGCGGGACCTCAAAGCAGGCGAGGCGGTGGGCGGCATCGGAGGCACGGACTTCTACGGGCGCATTTACGCCTACGCGGAGGCCCGCGAGCTGGGCGGCGTCCCGGTCGGCATCGCCGCCGGCGGCACTGTCCAGCGAGGCGTGCCCAGGGGGGAGCTCCTGACCGAAGCCAACTTCGCCCCCGACGAGGGCGCGTTCGTCTGCCGGCTCAGGCGCATGCAGGACGCGCTGATGGGGGTGGCCCTGTGAGCGAAGCCACGATGAGGGCGGTGGTCGTCAATGCTCCGATGGACTTCGGGGTACGGGACGTGCCCGTGCCGCTGTGTCCCGACGGCGGCATGCTGCTGAAGGTCCACGCCTGCGGGCTCTGCGGCTCCGACCTGCGCACGCTGCGCTATGGGCACCGGCGCGTGACGTTGCCCTGGATCATCGGGCACGAGATCAGCGGCACCGTCGTCGGGACGGGGTCCGACTACGGCGGCCCGTGGCGCGAGGGCGAGATGCTCTCGGTGGGGCCGGTCGTCTACTGCGGACGATGCGACTTCTGCGCAGCGGGCCGGTTCGAACTGTGCGAGGACTACCGTGAGATCGCACAGGCCTGGCCGGGCGGCTTCGCCCAGTACGTGGCCATCCCCGAAGAGGCGGTCAGGCTGGGGACCATTCAGCACGTACCGCCGGGGCTCGACCCCGCCGTGGCCGCCATCGCCGAGCCGATCTCCTCCTGTGTCAACGCCCAGGAGAGGGGTGCCGTGGGGCTTACGGACACCGTGGTGGTCATCGGGGCCGGCCCCATCGGCTGCGTGCACGTCTGCCTGGCCCGGGCACGCGGGGCGGCGGCCGTCATCGCGGCGGACGTGCTCCCTGGCCGCCTGGAGCTCTGCCGGCGGTTCGGACCCGACCACCTGGTCAACGCGGCTGAGGCGGACCTGGTGGAAGAGGTGAAGAGGCTGACGGGCGGCAAAGGGGCCGAGGTGGTCATCACGGCCAACCCCGTGCCGGAGACCCAGGTGCAGGCCGTGGAGATGGCGCGCAAGGGGGGCCGCGTGCTGCTGTTCGGCGGGCTGCCGAAGGACCGCAGCCGCCCCGGCCTGGACATGAACGCGGTCCACTACAACGCGCTGACGTTGATCGGCACCACCACGTTCGCCCCCCGCCACCAGATGACGGCGTTGAGGCTGCTGGCGGACGGCCGCATCCCCGGCGAGCGGCTGGTGAGCCACCGCTTTCCCCTGGAGGACTTTGCGGAAGGGGTCCGCCTTGCCTTCGAGGGCGAGGTGCTGAAGGCCGTCTTCCTGCCCCATCCCGACGAGGCCGAGGCATGAGCGAGACACGCGAGGCGCCGTTCCCCCTGAACGACGTGGCGCAGATATGCATCATCGTGCCGGACGTCCAGGAGGCCGTCGAGAACTTCTGGCGCGTCTTCGGCGTCGGGCCGTGGCACCTCTACACCTACGGCAAGCCGCTGGTGAGGCACATGACGCGCCGCGGCGAGCCGGCCGACTACAAGATGCGCGTGGCCCTCTCCCACGTCGGCTCCATGCGCGTCGAGCTGATCGAGCCGCTCGAAGGCGACACCGTCTACCACGAGTTCGTCGAGAAGCACGGCTACGGCATCCACCACGTCGGCGTGCTGACCGACGACATGGCCGCCTCGCTGAAGGCCGCGGCGGAGGCCGGCCTTGCGATGACGCAGGACGGGGCCGGCTTCGGCCCGGACGGCGACGGCCACTACGCCTACCTGGACACCGAGGGGCTGATCGGGACGACCATCGAGTTGATTGAGCGGCCCAAGCGCCGGCAGCCTCCCGAGAGCGTCTATCCCCCCGAAGAGCAGGCCTCTGGCCCGGCGGCTTGACTTCCCCCACGGGCTCAACTACATTGGCCCTCTGCGGGCCGTCGCACTCGCGGCGGCCCCTGCGTGCCAGAGTGGCGGAACAGGCAGACGCGTCGGCCTCAAAAGCCGATGGGCCGCAAGGCCCATGTGGGTTCGAATCCCACCTCTGGCACCACGCTTCCCTCCCGGGGGGCGCGGCGCGCAGCCCCCCCCTGTAGACAGGAGCTGACTCCATGACGAGCAAGGTGTTCCACGTCCCGTTCGCGGACGGCGAGAGCATGGCAGCCATCTGCGAGAAGACACGGCGCATCTTCCGCGGGGCCGGGCTGGGCGAGGTCGGGGCGGGGAGCCGGCTGACGGCCGTCAAGACGCATTTCGGCGAGCGCGGCAACGCCAGCTACGTGCCCGCGCCCTTTGTGAAGGTGGTAGTGGAAGAGGTGGCGGCGGCGGGCGGGCGGCCGTGCCTGGTGGAGACCTCCACCCTCTACCGCGGGCAGCGTCACAACGCCGTGGACCACTTCAACCTGGCCGTTGAGCACGGGTTCGGCCCGGAGCAGATGGGCTGCCCGCTGCTGTTCCTGGACGGCCTGCGGGGCAACATGCACGAGGAGGTGGCCGTCAGCCTGAAGCACTGCGAGACCGTGGCCATGGCCGCCGACCTCGCGTGGTTCCCGTCCGTCATCGTGGTCACCCACCTGACCGGCCACCTCCTCGGCGGGATGGGCGGGGCCATCAAGAACGTGGCGATGGGGCTCGCCTCGCGCGCGGGCAAGCTGCGCATGCACTCCGGCGGGAGCCCCTTCATCGAGGAGGCCGAGTGCACGGCCTGCGGCACCTGCGCGAAATGGTGCCCCGAGGACGCCATCTCGCTGCCCGAGAGGGCCGAGATCAACTACGAGCTGTGCGTGGGATGCGGCGAGTGCGTAGCCGTCTGCCCCGTCGGCGCCGTGGGCTTCTCGTGGGACACGCCGTCCACCACCTTCAACGAGAAGATGGCCGAGTACGCGCGCGGCATCCTGAAGGGCAAGCGCGCCGGCTTCCTTACCTATCTGCACCGCGTGACCAGGGACTGCAACTGCATGGGCAGCGATGGGGAGGCGGTCTGCCCCGACCTGGGCGTCCTCGCCTCCCACGACGCCGTGGCCATTGACCAGGCGGCGGCCGACCTCGTCAACGAGGTCCATGGCGGGGACCTGTTCGAGGACCTGTGGCCGGGCAACGAGTACGCCGCGCAGCTCGCCCACGGCGAGCTGGTCGGGCTCGGCACCCGCGACTACGAAATGGTGCGCCTCTGAGCGACCAACTTGCGTAAGGCACCGGAGCGCGATGGCCCGACACCTGAGACGGCCGTGTGCGACCGAC
>Ga0111189_1074_pt1 | contig 12043 bp, 11 predicted proteins | sample DeeMarSWOR324_28_FD_80357 | JGI IMG/M metagenome (GOLD analysis project Ga0111189, IMG submission 80357) | Planctomycetes bacterium SM23_32 | reverse complement strand
GCCCTGGGGGCGGTGGCCGCCGCCGCGATCAGCAGGGGCGCGCCGGCCCCGCAGCTCTGCTCGTCCAGGTCCGCTGTTCCCGCCCGGGGGCGGACCACCTTGGCTACCTTGATGCCCGCCTCGGCGAGGCCCTGCGTGAGGGCCCTCACCTCCGCACCGCGCAGCGCCGACTGTGTGCCGGCCAGTTCGCCGCTGACTACGACGACGCGCGAACCGGGCTCCAGGCGCGCTGCCGCCAGCGCCGCCAGGCGGCGGCCTACTTCGGCGGCATGGCCCTCGCCCCGCCGGCCGCCTCCTCCGCCGGCTGCCGCCCTCCACATGCCCGCCGCGAACGCCAGGGCCACCAGCAGGCTCACCCCGGCGACCACCGTTCGCCTGTCAACGCCGTGGCGGGCGCCGCGCTCCCGACGCAGGCGAAAGAACACCGCTGCCGCCGCCAGGCCCGCCGCCGCGCCGCAAAGGGGGTAGGTGCAAATGGCGCGGGGCCACCAGGCCGCCACGAGCACGGGGGGCGAGGTGAGGAGCTTCGCCGTCAGTCGCATGGCGAAGGCCAGCATGTTGCTCGCCAGGCCCGCCGCCGCGCACATGGCGTAGATGCCCCGTCCGTTCCTTGCCCGGGCGAGCGCGGCGTCCAGCAGGACGGGCGTCAATAGCAGGCTGGTCAGCGCCCCCAGGCCGATGTCGCAGCGCGGGGCCATGAAGCGCAGCAGCCCGGCCGTGCCGAACGCCGAGCCACCCATCACCGCGCCGCCCCTGCCCCGGGGCGCCCAGGCCAGGCCGAACACGAAGGGCAGCAGGACGATGAGGATCGAATGCCCCGGCACGCCGAGCCGCAGGTTCACGAACGCTCCGGCTATCGCCGTGCCGGCCCCGATGCCGGCCCACAGGGCGACGGCGGCGCCGGGCCGCGGCTCCGCCTGGACGCCGGGCAGGCGCCTGAACGCGAGGACTGTCTCGGTGGCCTCCAGAGCTGCCTCCTCTGTGCAGTGGCCTTGGCCTGCCGGTTGCGTGGGCGCGTTATGCGCCTCGCGCACAACGGTCCGAGTGGTATGATAGGGGGCCAGGGCGTCGGCGTCAACACAATGGTGCCACCCGCCGCGCGAAATCGCGCGACGGCCGAGCAGGAGCGGCGTTTTCGGTTGACAAGGGGGCGGCGATGGGATAGCCTGAGACGGGCGGACTATGTACCTGAAATGCCCCGGGGCTCGTCTCCGTCCGTCTTCCCTCCTTCTCTGCGCTGAGACTGTCGCTATGGAACTGGACGACCTGCGCAGGAAAGTGGACGAGTTGGACGCGCAGATAGTCCGTCTGATCAACGAGCGGGCCCGGCTTGCCTGCCGGATCGGTAAGCTGAAGCAGAAGGACAACGAGGCCCTCTACGTGCCCGCCCGCCAGCAGGCCGTCTACGACAACGTGGCCCAGCTGAACGAGGGCCCCCTCTCGGACGACTGCCTGAGGGCCGTCTACCGGGAGATCATGAGCGGCTGCCTGGCGCTGGAGAAGCCGCTGAAGGTGGCTTATCTGGGGCCGGAGGGCACGTTCACGCACGTGGCGGCGCGCATGAACTTCGGCGACACGGTCAGCTTCGTGCCCGTCAGCACGATGGACGAGGTCTTCGACGAAGTGGAACGCGGGCGGGCCGACTACGGCGTGGTGCCGGTGGAGAACTCCACCGGCGGCGGCATCCAGGAGACGCTGGCCAGGTTCCTTGACAGCCCGCTGGCCGAGATCGTGCTGGAGATACATCACGCCCTGATGGCCAACTGCCGCCTGGAGGCGATCGAGACGATCTACAGCCGGGGCGAGGTGCTGCGACAGACGCGGCGGTGGCTCCAGGAGCACGTGCCGGGCGCACAGCTCCAGACGGTCTCGAGCACCAGCGCCGCCGCCGAACGGGCCGCCGCCGAGCCGAAGGCGGCCGCCATCGGCAACTCGAGCCTGGCCGCCGTGCACGGCCTGCGCGTGCTCTTCGACCGCATCGAGGACTACGCCCACAACGTGACGCGCTTCTTCGTGCTCGGCGACCACGTCAGCGGCGCCACGGGCGACGACAAGACCGCCATCCTGTGCAGCACGCGCGACGAGGTCGGCGCCCTGCACGATCTGCTGGGCCCGTTCAAGGAACACAGCATCAACATGACCAAGATCGAGTCGTTCCCATCGCCCAGCGAGCCCTGGCAGTACTACTTCTTCATTGACTTCGTGGGGCATCCCGAGGATGGGGGGACGCGGCAGGCGCTTGAGGAGATGAAGGCCCAGTGCGTCTCCTTCAAGGTGCTCGGCGCCTTCCCCCGCTGCGCCGACTGACGGCGGGCCCCTACACCGACCGGCTTCAGACTGCGAGACGATTGGCCATGAGAGAGCTTTTTGTGGCGGGCAACTGGAAGATGAACCTGAACGGCCAGCAGAGCGTGGAGCTGGCCAAGGCGCTCAAGCACGAGTTCGGCGGCCTGGATGAGGTGCGCCTGGCCGTCTGCCCGCCCTTCGTCTACCTGAGCAGCGTGGCGGAGGTCCTCTCGGGGAGCGCCATCGGCGTGGGCGCCCAGAACATGTACCCCGAGTCCGAGGGCGCCTTCACCGGCGAGGTGGCCGGGCTGATGCTGCTGGACGTGGGGTGCCGCTACGTGATCCTGGGCCACTCCGAGCGCCGGCACGTCATCGGCGAGACGGATGACTTCGTCAACGCCAAGGTCCTCAAAGCCCTCGACGTTGGCCTCGAGCCGATCCTGTGCGTGGGCGAGACGCTGGAGGAGAGGGAGGCTGAGCGGACCGTCGCCGTCGTCTCCGGCCAGCTGCGCGCGGGCCTGGAAGGGGTGAGCGCCGAGCAGATGTCCAGGGTCACCATCGCCTACGAGCCGGTCTGGGCCATCGGCACGGGCCGCAACGCCACGCCGGAGCAGGCGGAGGAGGTGCACGTGACGCTGCGCGCCCTGCTGGGCGAGGTCTACGATGGCGAGGTCGCCGAGGCGGCCATCATCCAGTACGGCGGCAGCGTCAAGCCCGAGAACGCCGCCGAGCTGATGGGCATGCCCAACGTGGACGGCGCGCTGGTGGGCGGGGCCAGCCTGAAGGCCGATGCCTTCGGCGGCATCATCCGGGCCGCCTGCGACGCGCAGGGCTGAGGCGAACGGCTGAAGATGAGGTGGCCATGCAACCCGAAGAGCTGCGGAAGCAACTGAAGAAAGGCGCCTTCGTCGGCGTGTTCTTTGCGGCGGCGCTGCTGTTCTACGTGCTCGGCTGGACGGGGGCGCTGGTGGCCTACGCGCTGGCGGTCAGCGTGCTGGCCGTGCTGGCCATCCTCCTCCAGAGCGGGCGGGGCGGCGGCCTGGCCACTTCGCTGGGCGGCCTGGGCGGCGACTCGCTGCTTGGCACGCACTCCGCCACGCCCATTGCCAAGGCCACCGGCGTGATGCTGGCGCTCATACTCCCCGGAGGCAGGGGCGCCGGCCGGAGTGCCTGCGGCGGAGGCGCCGGCCCTGCCGGCCGCCGAGGGCGCCACCCGCGAGCCCGAAGAGGCGGCCGAGCCATGATCAGCAGCATGACGGGCTTCGGCGCGGCCGAGGCGCAGCGCGAGGGATGGACCGTTGTTGCCGAGGCGCGCTCGGTGAACCACAAGGACCTGCGGCTCGCCCTGCGCCTGCCCGACGCCTTCCAGGCCAGGCAGTTCGAGGTTCAGAAGCTGGTCGAGGAGCGCCTGCATCGCGGCCACGTCTACGTGGAGGTGACCTGCCGGACCGCCGAGGGAGGGGCGGGCGCGCTGGTGGACCGCGAGCAGGTGCGCAGCTACGCGGCGGCGCTGCGGGAGGTGGCGGAGGCCGAGGGGCTCCCCTTCCAGGTTGACCTGGCCTCGGTGCTCAGGCTGCCCGGCGCCGTCAAGGACATGACCACGGATGAGGACCTGCGGGAGCGGCTCTGGCCCGGCGTGCTGGAGGCCTGCGGGGCGGCCCTGGACGCACTGGCGCAGATGCGCCGCACCGAGGGGGCCAACCTGGAGGCCCAGCTTGCCGGCTCCTGCGAGGCCATCGAGTCCCTGACGGCCCGCATCGAGGCGGCGCAGCAGGGGCTGGTGGCGGCCTACCGTGACAGGCTCCGCCAGCGGGTCGAGAGGCTCCTGGACGGCGCCGGCGTGCCGGTGAACGAGGAGTCCCTGGCGCGCGAGGTGGCGCTGTTTGCCGACCGTTCGGACGTCAGCGAGGAGGTGGTGCGCCTTCGCAGCCACCTGGCGCAGTTCGGCGAGGCCCTGACGGCCGAGGGGCCCGTGGGGCGCAAGATGGAGTTCCTGGGCCAGGAGATGCTGCGCGAAGCGAACACGATGGCCGCCAAGATGGCCTCGGGCCCTCCGGTGAGGGATGCCGTGGAGCTGAAGAGCGAGATTGACCGGCTGCGCGAGCAGGTCCGCAACGTGGAGTAGGCGGCCGGCCCGGCCGGCCGCTGTCCCCTATGGATGACGCCACGACGACCGAGCCAGTGGCCGACCCCCGGCAGCTCTTCGTGCTGTCCGGGCCGAGCGGCGTCGGCAAGAACACGCTGGCCGAGGAGCTGTGCCGCCGGGAGCTGGCGGTCAGGGCGGTGACGGCCACCACCCGGCCCCCCAGGGAGGGCGAGCAGCACGGGCGCGATTACGTGTTCGTGGACGAGGAGGAGTTCAGCCGGTGGATGGACGAGGACCGGCTGGTCGAGTACACGCAGTACGTGGGCCATCGCTACGGGACGCCGCTGGCGTCGGTCAACGAAGCGGCCGCCTCGGGACTGCCGGTGATACTGACGATTGACGTGGAGGGCGGCATCCAGATCAAGCGCAGGTGGCCTGAGGCGACGTTGGTCTTCATCGAGCCGCCCTCCGAGGAGGAGCTCAGGAGGCGGCTGCGCGCGAGGCGGCGCGACGACACGGTCAGCATCGAACAGCGGCTGGCGAGGGCGCGGGAGGAATACGCCTACGCCGAGGAGTACGACTGCCGCGTGGTGAACGACGACCTGGACGGGGCTGTCCGGGAGATAGCCCGCATCATGTCGCGCCGGTATCCGACCCGGGCCCCGGACTCCTGAAGTGCGAGGAGCACTGCATGAAGCGAAGCGAAGAGGGACGCGTCGAGGAGCTGAGTCGGCTGGTCGGCGGCCGGTTCAAGCTGACCACACTGATCCAGAAGCAGGCACGCGACTACTACGTGGGCGGGCGTGCCTTCATGCCCAGCGTGCGCAACTTCGACGAGCTGTTCAACTACATCCTCGACGAGATCGAGCAGGGCAAGGTGGAGCTGCTCCTGCCCGACGAGGTCGAGGCCCAGAAGGCATTGGAGGAGCAGGAGGCCGCCGAGCCGTAGCCCCCGGCCCCTCGCAGCACGGAAGGAGCCCGAAGATGAGCGCCGAGCCGGCGGGGCGCAACGTCATACTGGGCGTCACCGGCAGCATCGCCGCCTACAAGGCCGCTTCGATACTGCGTGGCCTGACGGCGCGCGGCCACCCCGTGCAGGTGGTCATGACGCCCAACGCGCAGCGGCTGGTGAGCGCTACTACGTTCCGCTCGCTTTCGGGCCGGCCGGTCGTCACGGAGATGTTCCCCGACGAGCGGCAGACCGGCCTCCAGCACATCGAGCTGGCGGAGTGGGTGGCGGCCGGCCCCGGGGGGCCGGGCGGCGTGCTCGCGGTGGCGCCGGCCACGGCCAACTTCATCGGCAAGGCGGCCAACGGGATCGCCGACGAGATACTGAGCTGCACGTGGATGGCCTGCGACTGCCCGAAGCTCTTGGCTCCGGCCATGAACGACCGCATGTGGGCCGCCGCGCCGGTGCGGCGCAACTGCGACTACCTGCGCGGCCTGCCGCAGGTCACCTTTGTCGAGCCGGTCGAGGGCAGGCTGGCCAGCGGGCGGATGGGGATGGGCCACCTGGCGCCGGTCGAGCTGATCGTCCAGGCCATTCATGCCCTGGCGGGAGGGTAGGTGCCGTGTCTGCTTTCAGGCACGATCGGGGGGCGGCGCACGGTGGGCGCGACGCGCGAGTCGTGTGAAGACAGGCCTGTGCGCGTGCTGGTGAGGCGCAAGGCAGGCTGCCGGGACCTGCCGCTGCCCTGCTACCAGAGCGACGGCGCCAGCGGGATGGACCTGCACGCGGCCGTGGACGGCGAGCTGGTCATCGAGCCGGGCCAGGTCAGCCTCGTGCCGACCGGCCTGCACATCGCCGTGCCCCGCGGCTACGAGGCCCAGGTGCGCCCCCGCAGCGGGCTTGCACTCCGGCACCGCCTCGGCGTGCTCAACGCCCCCGGCACCGTGGACAGCGACTACCGCAACGAGGTCGGCGTGATCCTGGCCAACTTCGGCGAGGAGCCCTTTGTCGTCAAGCGGGGCATGCGCGTCGCCCAGATGGTCATCTGCCGCGTGCACCAGGCCGAGCTGGTCGAGGTCGAGGAACTGGACCGCACGGAACGCCACCTCGGCGGCTTCGGCTCCACCGGCCTGCACTGAGCTTCCCGCCCGCGTCCCGGGCGGTTCCCGGAGGCGAGCCCACATGGCGACGAAGACCCGGATCGCGCCCCTGCGGCCGGTCTACCCGTCTCCGGCCGCCCTCATCACCTCCGTTGACGCCGATGGCAGGCCGAACATCGTCACGCTGGGCGAGTGCTTCAACGTCAGCATCCGCCGGCCCGTCATCGTGGGCATCGCCATCCGCACGGCCACCTACTCCCACGGGCTGATCCGCGCGCGGGGCGAGTTCACCGTCAACCTGCCGACGGCCGACCTGCTGGAGAAAGTGGACGGCATCGGCATGGTGAGCGGGCGCGACTGCGAGAAGTTCGAGCGGTTCGGCTTCACCCCGCTGCCGGCCGACGAGGTGGCCCCGCCCCTGATCGCCGAGTGCCCCGTCAACCTGGAGTGCCGGGTGCTCAGCGAGCAGGAGGTCGGGGACCACAACCTGTTCCTGGGCGAGGTGCTGGTCCAGCACGTGGACTCAGACAAGCTGGACGCGTCGGGGCAGCCCGACCCGCGCAAGCTCGGCATGTTCGTGTTCGCGCTCCAGACCTACCTGTCGGTTGGCGAAGTGATCGGCGAACTGGGGCTCAGCCGCCGCTGACTGCACGCTGTCGGCCCCGCCGCGGCGCCGCTTTCCTGACGGACGTCGTCCTGTTCGGCTCTGCTTGCCAGGGAGTAGACCGCGGTGAGGCCGCTGTCCCCGGCCCGCGCCGGCAGGTCGCGGACGTATGGCGTCGGCCTTCAGAGCAGGGCGGTGCTGAAGTAGCGTTCGGCCCGGTCGGGCAGGACGGTGGCCACCGGGCCGTCGGTGCGCTCGGCGAGCCGGCGGGCGGCCCAGACGTTGGCACCCGAAGAGATGCCCACCAGCAATCCGTGGTCCCGGCCGAGCTGCCGTGTCGTCTCGATGGCGTCCTCGTCGCTCACCTCCACCACTTCGTCCACCAGCGACACGTCGAGGATGGCGGGGACGAACCCGTCGCCGATGCCCTGGATCTGGTGGAGCCCCGGCTCGTGGCCCAGCAGGGCAGAGACGTTCTTCGGCTCGACGGCCACGATGCGGGCGTCGGGCTTGTGCTCCTTGAGGAACTTGCCGACGCCCTGGAGCGTGCCCCCGCTGCCGACGCCGGCCACGAAGCAGGCGATGTCGCCGCCCATCTGCCGCCACAGCTCGTGCGCCGTCTCCTCGTAGTGCACACGGGGGTTGTCGGGGTTCTCGAACTGCTGCGGCACGTAGACGCGCGGGTCCTCGGCGGCCATCCGCCGCACGCGCTCCACGGCGCCCGCAATGCCCTGCTCGTCGGGGGTCAGGATCAGCTCCGCCCCGAGCGCACGGATGAGCTTCTTGCGCTCCTCGCTCATCCCCTCGGGCATGACGATGCGCACCCGGTAGCCCTTCAGCCGCCCGACCAGCGCCACGCCGATGCCCGTGTTGCCGGAGGTCGGCTCCATGATGATGGAGTCGGTCCGCAGCTTGCCGTCGCGCTCGGCCCCCTCGAGCATGGCCAGCGCCACGCGGTCCTTGATGCTGCCGCCCGGGTTAAGGAACTCGGCCTTGGCGTAGACGTTCTCCGCGCCGAGCCGCAGCAGCGGCGTGTTGCCGATCAGGTCCAGGATGTTGTCGGTCAGCATGGGCCCGTCGCGCACCTATCGGGGCAAGGGGACTGAAGCGGGCCGCAAAGCCTACAGGTTAGCTTCTGCGCCGCCCCTTCGCAAGAGGCGCGGCTCCTTGAAAAGCCGCCAGCAGTGGGGTAACGTGGACCGTACGGGGCCGCCTCCGGCCCGTGCGGCCTCCCCTCTGCCTCCCGGAGCTTCCCCCATGCCCGACGGCTTGGCCTGGAAGATCATCAAGGACCACCTGGTCGAGGGCGAGCCGGAGCCCGGCGTCACCATCGCACTCCACGTGGACCAGACGCTGACCCAGGACGCCACGGGCACGGCCGCCTACCTCCAGTTCGAAACCATGGGCGTGGACCGCGTCAGGACCGACATCTCGGTCAGCTACGTGGACCATAACACGCTCCAGTCGGGGCCTGAGAACGCCGACGACCACCGCTACCTCCAGTCCGTGGCCGCCCGCTACGGTATAGTCTTCAGCAGGCCGGGCAACGGCATCTGCCACCAGGTGCACCTGGAGCGTTTCGGTGTGCCAGGCAAGACGCTGCTGGGCAGCGACAGCCATACGCCCACCTGCGGGGGGCTCGGCATGCTGGCCGTCGGCGTCGGCGGCCAGGACGTGGCCTGTGCCATGGCGGGCATGCCGTTCTACCTGACCGCGCCGTCCGTGGTGAAGGTGGAGCTGACGGGCGAACTGGGGCCGTGGGTCACGGCGAAAGACGTGATCCTGGAGCTGCTGCGACGCCTGAGCGTCAGGGGCGGCGTGGGGAAGCTCTTCGAATACGCCGGCCCGGGCGTGGCCACTCTCAGCGTGCCCGAGCGCGCCACCATCGCCAACATGGGCGCCGAGCTGGGCGCGACGACCAGCGTCTTCCCCTCCGACGGGGTGACCGAAGCTTGGCTGCGCGCCCAGGGCCGCCCCGGCGACTTCCGCCCCCTGGCCGCCGACGACGGCGCGGAGTACGACGAGGTCGTCGAGCTCGACCTGGCGGCGGTGGAGCCCCTCGTGGCCCGGCCGCACAGCCCGGATGACGTGGTGCCGGTCGGCGCGGTGGCCGGCCTGCCAGTGGACCAGGTCTGCATCGGCAGTTGCACCAACTCCTCGTTCCGCGACCTGGCGCTGACGGCCGCGCTGCTGGAGGGCAAGGCGGTGCATCCGCGGGTGAGCCTGGCGGTGTCGCCCGGCTCGCGGCAGGTGCTGGAGATGACGGCCGCGCGCAGCGGCCTGGCTGCGATGGTCCGCGCCGGGGCCCGCGTGCTCGAGGTGGCCTGTGGGCCGTGCATCGGGATGGGTCAGGCGCCGCCGAGTGGCGGGGTGACGCTGCGCACCTTCAACCGCAACTTCGAGGGTCGCACGGGCACGCCGGACGCTCGCTGCTACCTGTGCAGTCCGCCGACCGCCGTCGCCTCGGCGCTGGCCGGCTGCATCGCCGACCCTTGCACGCTCGGCGACCCGCCGGCGGCGTTCGAACCGGAACGTTATGAGGTGGATGACGCCGGTCTCGTCTTCCCGCCCGCGGACGGCTCGCAGGTGGAGGTGATCCGCGGCCCCAACATCAAGCCGATACCGCCTTCCGAGCCGCTCGCCGACGCGCTGGCCGGCGAAGTGCTGCTGAAGCTGGGCGACAACGTCACGACCGACCACATCATGCCGGCCGGGGCCAGGACACTGCCCCTGCGCTCGAACATCCCGGCCCTCAGCGAGTTCGTCTTCGAGCGCGTTGACCCTTACTTCGCCCGGCGCGCGCGCGAGGCCGGCGGGGGCTTCGTCGTGGCCGGCGAGAACTACGGACAGGGGTCCAGCCGCGAGCACGCCGCGCTGGCGCCCATGCACCTGGGCCTGAAGGCCGTCATCGCCCGGAGCTTCGCCCGCATCCATCGGGCCAACCTGATCAACTTCGGCATCCTGCCGCTCGTCTTTGCTGATCCGGCCGACTGCGACCGCGTGGGCGGCGGCGACGTCCTTTCCATCGGGGACGTGCGGGCGGGCGTGCGGCAGGGGAGTCTGACGGTGAGCGACGAAACGGCCGGCTTCGACTTCGACGTCGGCATCGAACTGAGCGAACGCGAGCAGGAGATCGTGCTCGCCGGGGGCCGGCTGAACCTGCTGGGCGGATGAGGGCTCCCGCTTGAAGGGCCTCGGCGCGACGAGCAAGGAGACCGCTGGTGGCAAAACCCGCGAAAGAGCCCGTCATCCCGGCCCAGGGGGAACGCATCGAGTTCGCCGACGGCCGACTCCAGGTGCCTGACCTCCCCATCGTGCCCTTCGTCGAGGGGGACGGCATCGGGCCGGACATCTGGCGCGCCACGCGGCTGGTGGCCGACGCGGCGGTCCAGAAGGCCTACGGCACGGACCGCCGGGTCTGCTGGACGCAGGTCTACGCCGGCGAGCGGTCCATCGAGCTGTTTGACGAGTGGATCCCCGAGGAGACGTTCGAGGCGATACGCCGCTTCCGGGTGGCCATCAAGGGGCCGCTGACCACGCCCGTCGGGGGCGGGTTCCGCAGTGCCAACGTGACGCTGCGCCAGACGCTGGACCTCTACGCCTGCGTGCGGCCGGTCTTCTGGGTGCCCGGCGTGCCCTGCCCCGTCAAGGAGCCCGAGAAGCTGGACGTCGTTGTCTTCCGCGAGAACACGGAGGACGTCTACGCGGGCATCGAGTTCGCCGCCGGCTCGCCGGAGGCCGGGAAGCTGGCCGCCTTCCTGGCCGACGAGCTGGGCAGCCCGGTGAGGGAGGGCTCCGGCATCGGCATCAAGCCGATCAGCCGGTTCGGCACGCAGCGCTTGATGCGCATGGCCCTTCAGTATGCCCGCGAGCACGGGCGGCGCAGCGTGACGCTGATGCACAAGGGGAACATCATGAAGTTCACCGAGGGCGCGTTCAGGGACTGGGGCTACGAGCTGGCGCGCGCGGAGTTCCCCGCCCTCACGCTCACCGAGACGCGGCTCCACGAGGAGTTCGGCGGCGACCTGCCGGCCGGCCGCATCCTCGTTAAGGACCGGATCGCCGACGCCATGTTCCAGCAGGTGCTGCTGCGGCCCGACGAGTACGACGTCATCGTGACGCCGAACCTGAACGGCGACTACATCTCCGATGCGCTGGCGGCGCAGGTCGGGGGCATCGGCATCGCCCCGGGGGCCAACATCGGCGACGGCATCGCCCTGTTCGAGGCCACCCACGGGACGGCGCCCAAGTATGCCGGCCAGGACAAGGTGAACCCCAGCAGCCTGGTCCTGAGCGCCCGCATGATGCTGGACTACATGGGATGGGGCGAGGCGGCGGACCTGATCCTGAAGGGGCTGGAGGGCGCGGTCGCACAGAAGACCGTCACCTACGATCTGGAACGGCAGATGGACGGGGCCACGCTGGTCAGGTGCTCCGAGTTCGCGCGGGCCATCGCGGACAACATGTGACGGGCGCGGAGCGGGCGCTGTGGAAGAGGGGGCAGACCAGGCGGTATACTGGAGGGTGTTGCTGCTTGACGCTGGGCTGGTGCCCGGCGACGAGGTGAAGGGCCTCGTGCAGGAGGCGGGCGAGACCGTTGCCATGACGGTTGCTTCGATCAAGACGGCCAGGCGAAAGAAGCCGTAACGCCCCCGGCGCAAGGCAGCCGGCATTCCGCATTCCGAGACCTGCAATGGACACTGTGAAGATCGGCGGCCGACAGGTGAGTCGCTTCATACTGGGGAGCAACCCGTTCAGCGGCTTCTCCCACCAGGGCCGCCAGCGCGACAGCGAGATGATCCACTACTACACCTGCGCGCGCATCAAGGCGGTGCTGCACGGGGCGGAGACGCTGGGGGTGAACACGGTTATTGCCCGGGCCGACTTCCACATGGCCCGCACGCTGCTGGAGTTCTGGGACGAGGGCGGCACGCTCCAGTGGTTCGGCCAGACCTGCCCCGAGCTGGGCGCCCCCGAGCCGAGCCTGGAGCGCGTCGCCCGGTTCGGCGGCCGGGCCT
>Ga0111189_1084_pt1 | contig 12050 bp, 7 predicted proteins | sample DeeMarSWOR324_28_FD_80357 | JGI IMG/M metagenome (GOLD analysis project Ga0111189, IMG submission 80357) | Planctomycetes bacterium SM23_32 | reverse complement strand
CGCCGCCTACCGCGCCCACGGCGACCGCTTCCACCGCATCGCCAGCGACCACGACCGGCTTTGGGGCTACCGCGAGGCGGCGCTGGAGTTCTTCGACCGTCACGGCATCCCGGGCCGGCTCTCGACCTGCATTGACGGCATGTTCATCACGCACAACCTCCACAACCCACTGGTGTGGGACAACTTCGAGCGCCACGTCCGGCAGGTGGTCCGGGCCTACGGCAACCACCCGAGCATCATGATGTGGAGCCTGGGCAACGAGATGATGTTCATCACCTCCCGGCTCGCCTCCAACGCCGAGGACAACCTGCGCTGGATGGAGAAGGCCCAACACCTGAGCGACGTGGCCGGGGAACTCGACCCGACGCGCCCGAGCTTCCAGGACGGCGGCGGGGACCTGAACCGCCGCGGCGAGGTGAACTGCCAGCACTACAGCTGGCCCTCCGGCGGCAGCGTGCCGACCGAATCCTACGCCTACCGCCTGCGCGAAGGCCCGTGGGTGCCGACGGGCACCTGGGACAGGAGCGCCGAGCAGTACGCCTGGGACGGCAAGCGGCCGCTCGTGCAGGGCGAGGTGTTCTACTACTCGGGCAACGTGGGCGATATGGCGTGGATCGGCGGGCCGGACGTCTACCGGGGCAAGCGGTTCGCCACGCAGGCGGCGGCCCGCTACGCCCGCATCGGCGTCGAGGGCGCGCGCTGGCAGGGCGTCACCGGCATCTGCCCGTGGGTCATCCTGCCCGAGGCGGCCGTCTCGTTCGAGCCGCGGGCCGTCTTCGTGCGCGAGCACAACTCCTGCTTCCGCGCCGGCGCCGAGATGAAGCGCACCATCAAGGTCTTCAACGACGGGCACCGCGACGACCCCCTTACCCTCCGGTGGCGCCTGGCGCTGGGCGGCGAGGAGGCCGCCTCGGGCGAGAAGACCTACCAGGTCCCGCCCGGACGGGCCGAGCAGGACGTGATCGTCGCCGCGCTCCCCGACGCCGACCGGCGGCTTGACGGGGAGCTGGAGCTGGCCCTCTACGTAGCAGACGAGGCCGTGTTCGAGGACGCCGTCCCCGTCTGCGTGCTGCCGGCGGGGGGGGCCGTCGAGGGGCTCGAGGCCGAGGAGCTGTGTGTAGTCGACCCGGAGGGGTCGGTGCAGGGGTGGCTTGAGGCGCTCGGCCAGCCGTTCACGCCGGCGGCCTCCGTCGCCGCGCTGCCGGAGGGGTGCACGGTGCTGGTCATCGGCCGCGACGCCCTGCCGGAGGACGAGCGGGACGGCATGGCCAACGCGCTGCGGCGCTTCGTGGAGGCCGGCAACACGGCCGTCGTCCTCGAGCAGCGTCGGCCCCTGGAGGGGGACGAGCTCCCGGCCGCGGGCATTGCCGTGGCCGGCCCTGGGCGCGACCATGCGCCGCGCCCGGAGTTCCGCGCGGCCGGCGGCCAGTCGGGCTGCATCGCCTTCCCCGTCGCCCTCGCTCATCCCGTTCTCGACGGCCTCACCGAGGGGGACTTCTTCGCCTGGGCGGGCGACGAGCGCTCGTTCCGCCTGAGCTACGCCACGCCGACCAGCGGGGCCATCTCGCTCGTGCAGGCTGGACACGAGCTGCGCCTGACGCCCATGATGGACGTCCGGGCCGGCCAGGGCAGCTACGTGCTGAGCCAGATGCTCATCGCCGAGAAGCTCGGCGTCGAGCCCGTGGCCGACCGCCTGCTTCACAACGCCCTGGCCTGGGCCGGCGCCCGCGCGGAGGCCGAGCCGGGCCGCACCGTCGCCCTCCTGGCCGGCGAGGAGGCGCTGCGCTCATTCCTCGACCGGACCCGGCTGAGCTACGAGCCGGCGGCCGACCTGGACGCGCTCCTGGACGCCGGGGCGGACGTGGCCGTCGTCCGCGCCACGCCGGAAGTCCTCAGCGGCCTCGCCGCCCGGGCCGACGCCGTGCGCTCCTTCTGCTCGCGGGGCGGCTGGCTCATGCTGGCGGGTCTGGGCGAGGCCGGGCTCGCCGACTTCAACCGCCTGGTCGGGTTCGAGCACCGCATCCGCCCCTTCCGCCGCGAGGCCGTCGGCCTCCAGGCGCGCACCGACCCGCTGCTGATGGGCCTGAGCGACCGGGATGTGAACATGGTCAGCGACGAGATCCTCGCCCCATGGGCGCACCTCTACTGGATCTCCGAGAAGACGTACACGGCCGTCGTGGACGGCCGCGAGATCGCCTCGTTCGCCCGGGGCAGCGTCGCCGACGTGACCAACGGCATGGTCAACGACGACTTCTGGCGCTACATCCGTTACCTGAACGCCGACGGCGCCGACGTCGAGTTCGCCTTCGAGCGGCCGGAGACGTTCACCCGCGCCAACGTCTGGGGCAGCGGCAGCTACTACTGGATGAAGGACGTCGAACTGGTCTTCGACGACCAGGACGCCGTCCACTTCGTCCTCGAGAAGCGCACCGGCATGCAGGAGCTGGAGTTCGAGCCCCGCCCGGCCGGCAAGGTCACGTTCCGTGTGGTTGACCACTACGCGGACCCGCCGACGCAGGACCTCGTAGGCTTCGACAACTTCGAGCTCTACCGCCGCGTGCCCGAGGACTTCGAGCGGCGCGTGGTCCTGCTTACCAAGCCGGGCGGGCTGGTCAAGTATCCCATCGGGCAGGGCGGCATCGTGCTGAACCAGCTCGACTACGCGGCCGAGGACACCGAGGAGAACGTCGGCAAGAAGCTGGCCATCTACGCCAACCTGCTGCGGAACATGGGCGCCGCCTTCCGAGGGTAGGCCAAAGCGCGGCCCGCGGCCGTCGCAAGGCCGTGCTGCAGAAGGGATTGCGGCCCGCGCCCGGGGCTGAACCAGGCTCAAGTGCCGAGGGCTTTCGTGCCGATGACACGGCCAACCGCCGACCGCGCCGGCCCCGACCGGGTGCTCTGGGGCCGGGCTGTAAGCTGGGCGCTCTACGACTTCGCCAACACGATCTACTCCGCCCTGGTCGTCTCTTTTGCCATCACGCTGCATGTCAAAGAGCTGACGGGGGTCGAGAAGTTCACCTTCATCACGATGGGCGTTTCCCTGCTGGCCAGCGGGCTCTTCCTGCCCGTGGCGGGGGAACTGGCCGACCGCACTGGAAGCGCCAAGCGCTGGCTGACGGTGATGACGCTGGCCTGCTGCGCCTGCTGCGCGGCCATGAGCGTCGCCGGCCCGGCTTGGCTGGTGCTCGGGCTCTTCTTCGTGGCGAACTTCTGCTACAACTCCTCGCTCGCCTTCTACGACAGCCTGCTGCCGTCGCTGGCCCCCCGACAGAAGCTGGGCGTGGTCAGCGGCCTGGGGGTGGGCCTGGGCTACGGCGGCGTGGCCTTTGCCCTGCCCATCGGATACGGCATCATGCGCTGGTACGCGGGCACGGGCGCCCTGCACAAGCACACCCCGCTGTTCGCCGCCGCCGGCGTCCTGTTCCTGCTGTTCAGCCTGCCGCTGTTCCTCAACGTGCCCGAACGGCGCGCCACGAAGCGCGCCCAGCCCGGCGCTCGCGTGCTGCCGCTGGCGGCCCGCCGCGTGCTGACCACGCTCCGCGCGCTGCCGCGCCACAAGCCCGTCCTGCTGTTCCTGTTGGGGAACTTCTTCTGCGTGGACGCGCTGAACACCGGCATCTTCGCCTACGCGCCGTATGCGAGGAACGTCTTCGGCCTGGACTCCGAGAGGGTGCTGCTCTGGATGCTGCCGTTCAGCCTGGCGGCGCTGGGGTGGGGCCTGCTGGGAGGCAAGCTCAGCGACGTGTTCGGCGCCCGGCGCACGCTGCTCTCGGCCGGCATCAGCATGATGGGGGCTGTCATCGTCTGCTCCCTGGCGCGCAGCTTCGCCGTCTTCGTGGCGGCCTTCATCGTGCTGGGCGGCTACGGGCTGAGCACGGTCTGGGTGGCAGGGCGCAAGATGCTGGTCGAGCTTGTGCCGCCGGGCCAGATCGGCAAGTACTTCGGCCTCTACAACGTGGGGCACAAGCTGTCCATGATCGGCGTCGTGGTGTTCGGCCTCCTGGCGGACGTCGAGTTCGCCGGCATCCCGGCGGGCGGGTATCGGCTCGGCTTGCTCGTGCAGGTCTTCCTGCTGGGCGCCGGCCTGCTGTGCATCTACAAGGTGGAGGTGCCGGATGAAGGCTGACGCCGATAATCCGTCCATTGACCGGTTCGCGCGGGCCGTGACCCGGCCCTACTTCAGGCTGCTGCACGGGCTGCGCTGGTCCGGCCAGCAGAACGTGCCCGCCGGGGGGGCGGCGATCCTGGCCGCCAATCATCAGAGCTTCTACGACCCCGTGCTCATCGGCATCGCCGCTCGCAGGCGCGTCGTGTTCCTGGGCTGGCAGTACTACTACGGGTGGCCCGTGCTCGGCCGGCTGATGCGGATGTTCGGCACGGTGCCGGTGGACCTGGACGCTCCCGGCCCGACGCCCCTGGCCGGCATGCTGCGTGCGCTCAGGGCGGGCCGCCTGTGCGGCATCTTCCCCGAGGGCGGCCGCACCAGCGACGGCCTCATGCAGCCGCCGCACGCCGGCGTGGCGGCGCTGGCCCTGCGCACCGGCGTGCCGGTGGTGCCCGTCACCATCTGCGGCGCCTACCGGGCCTGGCCCAGGGGGGTGCCCGTGCCGCTGCCGGCGGCCATCTCGCTGCACTTTGGCCAGCCGGTCCGCTTTGAGTCCGACCGCGGCATGCCGGGCGAGGACAAGCAGCGAGCGCGCGAGCGCGTGACCCGCGACATTATGCTGCGCGTGGCGGACGGGTTCGCGGTCCTGGGCCGGCCGGACCTGGCGCACGCGTGCCGTCGGCGCATCCTCGCCCCCGGATGACCTGCGTGGACAGGGCGGCCGCCTTCCCGTAGAATGCTGCCCTTCACCGCGCCGGAGCCATCGCCATGACCGACGACGCCGGAGCACCCCGCCCGGGGGGCGTCATCATCTCCCCGGTCGTCGTCCTCTGCGTCTGCGTGCTGTTCGTGGTTTCCGGCTCGGTGGGGCTGGTTTACGAGGTGGCCTGGAAGCACGTCTTCAGCACGGTCTTCGGCAACACCACCTACGCCGTCAGCGTCGTCATCAGTGTCTTCATGGCCGGGCTGGCGGCCGGCAGCTACGTGCTGGGGCGCCTGGCGGACCGGGCGCGGCGCTACCTGCTGATCTACGCCCTCCTGCAGGTGGGCATAGGGCTCTCGGCCCTCGGGGTGCCTTACGCCCTGCAGTGGGCTGAGGGGCTTTACGGGGTGGTCTTCCGGGCCTCCGGGAGCCCGGGGCTCCTGACGTTGACGCAGGTGGTGGTCTCGGCGGCGGTGCTGTTGGCGCCGACCTTCCTGATGGGCGGCACGCTGCCGGTCTTAAGCCGTTTCCTGGCGGCGCGGCGGGGTCTGGTGGGTCCGGCGGTGGGGCTGCTCTACGGGCTGAACACGCTGGGTGCGGCCGGCGGTGCGTTCTTGACGGGCTTTGTGCTGGTGAAGGAGCTGGGGACGCTGAGGACGGTCTACGTGGCGGCGGGCGTCAACCTGCTGCTGGCGGTGGCGTTCCTGGCCCTGCACGCGGTGGGCCGCGAGCAGGAGGAAGCGGCGGCGGAGCTGGAGCCGGCGGAGGAGGCCGGCGCGCAGGCGGCGCTGGGGCCGGGCCGGCTGCGGCTGATCGTGCTGGCGGTGGCGGTGTCGGGGTTCGTGTCGTTCTCCTACGAGGTGCTCTGGACGCGGCTGCTCGGCTTCAAGTTCCAGACGACGGTCTACGCCTTCAGCACGATGCTGACGACGTTCCTGTTGGGGCTGGGGCTGGGCGGCGTGCTGGTGGGGGCGCTTCAGCGCAGCCGGGCCAAGCCGGACTACTGGCGCCTGTTCGGTCTTCTTGAAGGAGCGATCGGCGTCTGCGGGCTGGGCACGGTGCTGCTCTTTTCCTCGGCGCGCCCCGGCTACCAGACCTTCGCGGAGCGCGTGGTCGGCGAACTGGCCTCGGCTGCCGCCGTCATGGTGGTGCCGACGACGCTGATGGGCATCGCCTTCCCGCTGGCGTGCCATCTGCACGCAAGGGGCGTGCGGGAGACGGGCCGCTCGGTGGGCCGCATCTACGTGTTCAACACGGTGGGCGCGGTGATGGGGGCCCTGGTCACCGGTTTCGTGCTGGTGAGGGCCGTCGGGACGCAGCGTGCCATGGCGCTCGCCTCGGTGCTGATCCTGGCGAGCGGGAGCGTGATCCTGGCGGCATCGCCGCGACCGGGGCGCATCCCTGCCCCGTGGGTCATCGCGTGCCTCTGGGCAGCGGGACTGGCGGTGTGGCTCCTGACCCCGGCCGACTTCCTGGTCAACTACTTCCTGAAGAACCAGGCGGTGGCCATGCTGCGGCCGGGCGAGAAGGTCACGCTGCTGGGCTATGAAGAGGGCGTGGAGGGGGTGGTGGTCGCCTGCAGGGTGCCGGAAGGCTACAAGACCATCGCAGCCGGCTCAAGCGACGTGGCGGGCACCAGCTACGTGCTGCGCACCACGCAGAAGCTCCAGGCCCACGTGCCGATGCTCATCCATCCCGGCCCGCAACGCGTCTGCCAGGTGGGCTTCGGCAGCGGCGAGACCTCCCGCATCTTCGCCAGCTACGACGTGGAGCGGTTCGACTGCGTGGAGATAAGCCGCGCCATGCTCGACCTGGCCGACCGGTACTTCCGGGACATCAACGGGGGCATCCTGGAATGGGAGAACTTCAACGCCATCGTGATGGACGCCTCCGCCTACGTGCGCTACAGCGGCCAGACGTACGACGTGATCGCCAACGACTCGATCTGGCCGCACATGGCGGGCAACTCGGCGCTCTACACGCTGGAGTACTTCCGCAGCGGCCGCGACCATCTCAGGCCCGGCGGCATCATGACGAGCTGGTTCCCCCTGGAGATGCCGCTGCAGGACGTCAAGACGGTGCTGCGGACCTTCCACGAGGTCTTCCCCCATGTCTACGTGTGGAGCAGCCTGTTCTACTGGAACAAGCACGCCCTGCTGGTCGGCTCCGACCGGCCGCTGGAGGTTGACGCGGCGCGCTTTGCCGAGCGTTTCGAGCGGTTCGCGCGCCGGGACCTGGAGGCGATCTACCTGGACGACCCGGCCGTGCTGCTGACCTGTTACCTGGCGGACATAAGCGGTCCTGTTCCCGAGCTGGCCGACGCACCCCTGAGCACCGAGCACAAACCCGTCTTGAGGTTCATGACGTCCCGCATCTACCGCAGCCACGGCATGATCCCCGCCTCCTACGCACTTCTGGGCGCGCACCGCGACGCGATCCTCGGCCACCTGACGAACGTCGAGTCGCTGCCCGACGCGCAGCAGTTCAGGGCGAAGCTCCAGCGCCTGCACGAGGCCAACGACCACGCCCTGGCGGTGCTGATGGCGCCGCGCAGGGACGTGGAGCGGCGCCGGCGGGAGCTGCTGGCGGCCGTGGAGCTCGCCCCCGAGCACCCCGTCAGCCGGCTGTTTGCCGCGGAGACGGCCAGGCTGGCCGGCCTGACGGCCGAACAGGTGGAAGGCCTGCCCCTGGACGACCTGAAGAAGCAGGCGCGGCAGATGCTGGCTGCGGCCCGTTACGACGACGCGCTGGTGGCCCTGAGCCAGTGGGCCGCTCGCGAGCCGGATTCGGCTGAACCGCTGACGGCCCTGGGCTCGTGCTACCTGCTGATGCGCCGCCCGGAGGAGGCGATTCAGGTCCTGGCACGCGCCGTCGTGCTGGACACCGGGTCGGCCGACGCGCACTACGACCTGGGGGTGGCCTACGTGCGCGCGGGCCGCGTCGGGCAGGCGCTCGGCCCGCTGCTGCGCGCCGTGGACCTGGCGCCGGGCTCGGCGGAGGCCCACGCGCAACTGGGCTCCGTCTACGGCCTGCTGGGCGAGCGGGGCGCCGCCCTGGGCCAGCTGCAGCAGGCAGTGGCCCTGAAGCCCAACCTGGCGGACGCGAGCTGGGCCTCGTCAACGCCCGCACGCACGACATGCTCGCCGAGACCTACGAGCGACTGGGCAACCGCCCGAGCGCCGAGCGCCACCGCCGTCAGGCCCAGCGCCTGCGGGGCGCCCCTACCCCTCCAGCGTCCGAGTGATCGGCGCCGGGCAGAGCGTGGAATGCCGGCGCGTCTACTCCGCCGAGGCGGTGAAGCTGCCGACCGCCGGATTCGCCACCGACGCGTAGTCGGCGTAGCTCATCTTGATGGTCTGGTCGTGCGTGCCGGCCCGGAAGACTATCTCGCCCATCTCCGTGAGCGAATCGTCCACGAGCGTCTTCAGGCCGTACTCCGCCCCGAAAGGCGGCTCGGCGCCGATCTCGCAGTCCGGGAAGAGCTTCTTCATCTCTTCCTCGGAGACCATCTTGAGCTTCGTGCCGGCCAGCTTGGCCGCCCTGGCAAAGTCCACGTGCCGGCTGGCTGGCAGCACGAGCATGAAGGCCTCGTCCCCGCCCTTGGCTATGACGGTCTTGGCGAACCGGTGGCCCGTCACGTGCTCGGCCGCCGCCACTTCCTGGGCCGTGTAGGCCTGCTCGTGCGGAATAACTTCGAACGACACCCCCTTCTCCTTGAGGAACTCCTGCACGTTCATCGCCGGTCCCTCCTTTCCCCCAGCATGGTGTGCGACACGGCGTGGGAGCCATCAACCCCGTGACTGCCAGCGATTACGATACACCACCGCCCGCCCCCCGTCAACGTGGCCGGCGGCGCCCCGCCGTCAGAGGAGGTTCAGGCCCAGCCCGCGCGCATAGTCGCCGACCTCGCGGAACTCCCGGCCCGTGATGGGTCGGGCGATCTCCACGTAGTCGTGCGCCTCGTACATGGGCCGGTACTGGTCCATCACGTTGACGTAGGTGTGGGGCGAGACCTCATCGGCGACGAAGCGGAGCACCTGCTTGCTCTCCTCGACGAGGCCGGGCATCACCAGATGGCGCACCAGCAGCCCCCGCCGGGCCACGCCGTCCTCGATGCACAGCACGCCCACCTGGCGGTGCATCTCGATCAGCGCCGCCCGCATCCGCTCCACGTAGTCGCGCGCCGTCGCGTAGCGGAACGCCGTCTCGGCGCTCCAGAACTTGGCGTCGGGCATGTAGATGTCCACCGTGCCCTCCAGCAGGCGGAGGGTCTCCGTCATCTCGTAGCCGCCGCAGTTGTAGACGATGGGCGCTCTGAAGCCCTCCAGCCTGGCGCGCCGCACCGCGTCCATCAGCCACGGGGCCACGTGGGAGGGTGTGACGAAGTTGACGTTCTCGCAGCCGCGCCGCTCCAGCAGGATCATGACGCGGGCGATCTCGGCCGGCGTGGCCGCCTGCCCGGCGCGGCCGTGGCTGATGTCGTAGTTCTGGCAGAAGACGCAGAGCAGGTTGCAGCCGGCCAGAAAGATGGTGCCCGAACCGCCCCGGCCCACCAGGGGCCGCTCCTCGCCGTAGTGCGGGCCGGCGCTGGAGACCACCGGCAGCGCGCCGATCCCGCAGTAGCCCTTCTCGCCCGCCGGGCGGTCAACGCGACAGAGCCGCGGGCAGATGCGGCAGGGATTGGCCAGCCCATAGGCCTCGCGCACCTGCTGCTCGGATGGCCTGACGCGGTCCCGGCTGGGTTCGGTGGGCACGCTCGCCCCTCCCTTCGCCGCGGCTCTGGGTCGGCTTCGGCCCTTTCGGCGGCCGGCGCATTTCACTATAATGACGTGCTTGCGTCAGGGCAAAGGCTTCGCGATAGGAGCCCCGCAGGACCGTTCCGGCGCCGCCTTCCGACCGAGGTCACGATGGCGGACAAGGCAAGCCACAACCAGGGGGCCGATCAGGCCACGCCGGCCAGCTTCGAGCAGAACCTGCAGGCGCTCGAGGACGCCGTGCGCCGCCTGGAGGAGGGCAACCTGCCGCTCGAGGAGTCCCTGCATCTCTACGAGGACGGCGTGCGGGCCTTCCGGGCCTGCCAGAAGATGCTGCAGGAGGCGGACCTGAAGGTCCGCAAGCTCGTCGAGACCCTGGAGGGCGAGTTGAAGGAAGAGGCGTTCGAGCCGCCCGAGCAATGAGCGCTATCCAGAACGGCCCGGCGCAGATCTGAGAGCGATGAAACGGGTCATCATCGTCGGCAACAAGGCGAAGGAGGCCGTCCACAAGGCTGTGGACCTCATCGCGCCGTGGCTGGAGCAGAAGGCCCACGTGGAGGTGGACCTGGAGCTGAGCCGCCAGGTGAGCGCCGAGGAGATGGACTGGGCGGTGGTGCTCGGAGGAGACGGCTCGGTGCTGCAGGCGGCGCGCAGGCTGGCCCCCGGCGGCGTGCCGATGATCGGCATCAACGTGGGCAAGTTCGGGTTCCTCACCGAGACGACGGTCGAGCAGTATGAGGAGACGTTGACCGAGGTGCTCGAGGGCCGCTGCCGGCTGGCTGAGCGCATGATGCTCGCCTGCGCGCTGGAGCGGGACGGCCGGACGGTGCTCGACACGGTCGGCCTGAACGACGCGGTGCTCGCTCGCACGTCGCTGTCTCGCATCATGACGATAGACTTCTCGGTGGACGGCGAACTGGTGACCACCTACCGGGCGGACGGCCTGATCGTGGCGACGCCGGTCGGCTCGACGGCCCACAGCCTGGCCGCCGGAGGGCCGATCGTCTACCCCGAGATCGAGGCCCTCATCGTCACTCCCATCTGCCCGCACACGCTGAGCAACCGGCCGCTGGTGCTGCCGGCAAGCCTGACGCTCACCGCCACCGCCCGCGAATGGGCCCAGAAGCCCGCCCTCACCGTGGACGGACAGGTGAGCGAGGAACTGCGCAAGGGCGACATCATCAGGATCGGCAAGGCCGCAGAGCCCCTGCGGCTGATACAGACCGGGCGCAATACGTTCTTCGAGACGCTGCGCAACAAGCTGGACTGGAGAGGGCAGCCGAGCTATGTCAGATAAGCGATTCGAGATCACGGTGCTCGACCACCTGTGCAAGGGCTGCGGGCTCTGCGTGGCCTTCTGTGAGCAGGGCAAGCTATACATCCGGGCCAAGCCGAACCGGCGGGGCGTGCAGACGGTGGCCGTCAGGGCCGAGGCCGATTGCACGGGCTGCCTGCAGTGCGCTACAATCTGCCCGGACGGCGCGGTCCAGGTCACGCGCATCGAAGTGTGGTCCACTCCGCCCGGCAGCTCCGCCAAAGGCCGAAGCGCCGGCGTCGAAGAGCCGGCCGGCACGTGATGGACAAAGACTCCACCGGCGCACTGATGGACGCCACAGCGGGCGAGGGGCAGCAGGTGCTCATCTCCGGCAACGAGGCGGCCGGCGAGGCCGCCATCCGGGCCGGATGCCGCCTCTACGCCGGCTATCCCATCACCCCGCAGAACGAGCTCACCGCCTACATGGCGGACCAGCTCCCCCTGCGCGGCGGCATCTTCATCCAGGCGGAGAGCGAACTGGCCGCCATCAACATGGTCTACGGCGCCAGCGCCGCCGGCGCCCGGGCCATGACGTCCTCCAGCAGCCCTGGCATCAGCCTCAAGCAGGAGGGCATCTCCTACCTGGCGGGCAGCGAGCTGCCGGCCGTCATCATCAACGTTCAGCGCGGCGGCCCCGGCCTGGGCAACATATCGCCGGCACAGGCCGACTACTACCAGACCACCCGCGGCGGGGGGCACGGCGACTACCGCTGCATCTCCCTGGCGCCGGCCGGCGTCCAGGAAGTGGCCGACCTGACCTACCTGGCCTTTGACCTGGCCGACGCGTATCGCACGCCCGTCATCGTCTTGAGCGACGGGATGATCGGCCAGATGATGGAGCAGGCATCCTTCGACCACCTGCCGCCTCCCGATCCGCCGCCCAAGCCTTGGGCCCTGACCGGCGAGCCCGGCCGCCAGCGGAACCTCGTGGCCTCCTTTCGCCTCAGCCCCGATGACCTGGAAGAGCTGAACCTGCGCCTCCAGGCCCGCTACGCCGAGATCCACGAACGGGAAGTGCGTTGCGAGCTGACCGGCCCGAAGGAGGCGGACGTCGTCATGGTCGCCTACGGCACCAGCGCGCGCATCTGCCGCCAGGTCGTGGAGCGGCCGCCGCGGCCTCTGCCCTTCAAGGTGGCGCTGTTCCGGCCCATCACGCTCTGGCCGTTCCCCGAG
>Ga0111189_1198_pt1 | contig 12224 bp, 10 predicted proteins | sample DeeMarSWOR324_28_FD_80357 | JGI IMG/M metagenome (GOLD analysis project Ga0111189, IMG submission 80357) | Planctomycetes bacterium SM23_32 | reverse complement strand
CGGGCGTCGGCGGGCGGTTGACCACCGCCTCGGCCGCCGCCACCCGGTCGGCAAGCTCCGGCCCGAGCCAGTCCCGTCCCTCCGGCGTGACTCGGAGGGCGACCGGCAGGTCGCCCTCCGCCCGTTGCTCGAGGGGGCCGCCGTAGAGCGCCGCGTATCCCGAAGGCCCCGCCGGCCGGGCGTCCCACCCGCACGGCTCCTCCTCCGGCTGGCGCTCAAAGAAGTCCCGCTTGAACGCCACGCCCACCGACACGCTGCCGTCCATCGGGAAGACGAGCCGCTCCACCTGCTCCGGCTCGAAACGCAGCTTCGCCGGCAGGTCGAACTCAAGGACGGTCCCCCGGCGCGGCGTCAGTTCGGCAGAGAAGTCCACGCCGTCGGGCCGGGGTGTCACGGTGAGCCGGACAGCCACCTCGGAGCCCCCGAACGTCATAAGCACGCCGTCGGCCCCCTCTTCTATGCGGAAGGCCTGCCCGGCGCCGGTGCCCGCTGCTGCCGCCTGGCGGCCGTCCCGGAACCCGGCGCGCCAGAGCCCGTGTTCCCCGCTGCGCAGGATCGGCTCGGAGCTGCCCGCCTGCCGCAGCCACAGGATGGAGCCGTCGGCCGTGCTGAACGCCAGCGAGCAGGCGTCCGTGCGGATCACGACGGCCTCGGAAGTGCGCTCGACGGCGGCATGGGCCGCCGCCCCCCACCAAGCACACGTCGCCGCCATCATCAGCACGAAGGACGGCCTCATGCGACGCCTCCCTCACGCGTGCGAAGCTCCCTGCAAGCTAGGCCCTCAGCATAGCGTCTCGGCGGCGCTCTGCAAGGCGGCGCGGCGGGGCCGTACGCAAGATGGCCGGGTTGCCCGGAGGCGACCCGGCCCAAACCGCTTGGCATCACTGATGTTCAGTTGCTGCCCTCATCACCCTCCACTGAGTCCTCGGAGCCAAGGCGGCGCTCGGCTGCGAGAAGCAGGCCTTCGACGAGGTGGTCCGATGAGTCCGGTTTGTAGAGAGCCGCCAGGACCCCGGCTGCTTTGGCGTACTGGCGGGTCCCGAAGTAGTGGAACCCCAGAAGCAGTTGCAGGTCCCCGTCGGCTCCATCGCCTCCGGCCGCCTCTCGCAGCCGTGCAGCCACCTTAGCGTAGGATTCGGACCCGCCGAAGACCTCGGCCAGGTCCACGTCAACGGCATTCACGTCATCGAGGGCCTCCAGCCCCGAGCGAAGCATGTAGGCCGCGCTTTCGTATCGCTCCTCCGCCGTCAGGGCCAGGGCCAACGCAATGCGCGGGGCGGCCGCCTGCGGGTCCGCCTCACGGGCTCGCTGAAAGGCGCTCGCCGCCTCGGCGAAATCGCCCGCCCTCAGCCTCGCCTCACCCAGCGCGAAGTAGACGCCGACCTCCGCCGCCCCCCCGACCATGGGTGAGAGCACCGATTCGAAGACCGGTCCCTCGTCCGCCTCGTCGTCGCGCAGCGCAGGCGCCACCATCTCGGCCTCGGCCCCGACGGTCGGCGTCTCCAAGCGGACGTAGCGCTGATAGCTCACGTAAGGCTGCGACAGGTAGTAGTAGTGATAGACGTAGGCGTCCGGAGAGTAGTAGTAATACGGGCGGCCCGACCCGTAGTAGAACTCGAAACCGGGGACGCTGACCCAGTAGTACGTGCCGGGCTGCTTGAACCCGTAGCGATGCCGCGAACGGAACTCTGAGAGGCGGTCGTGGCGGTAGTCGAAGACCTCGCCGCGCAGCCGGCGCGCATCGTAAGGCGGGTGCACGAGGATCGCCTTGGCACCGCTTGACCGAAGATGCCCGCCGTGCCCCTCTCCGGCCTCGGAGCGGTGCGCAGGCCTCCCCACGGCCGGCTCATCGGGGTCGAGCAGCTTGGGCAACGAGGTCTTCTCTATGCCCGAAGCCGCAGGCGAGCTGAGCAGGAACGCCAAGGTGGAAACGAGCGCGATGGTCCACTTGAAGCTCATCGTACGCCTCCTGTCCCGTGGACCTCTCTTGCGTATATGATACCCGATGGAGGGCCGGCTGCCCACCTCAAATCAGCCGTCCCGGGGGCCTGCTCGCCACTTGAATGCCAGCGGCACAACTGGTAAAGTATACGGCAGACGCCTGCGTGCGCCGAGGGCGCACGCGCGGGAAACGACAGGCCCAATGCAGCGTCGTAAGGCCTTTCCGATAGATTGCTTATGACAAGGGCCGCCGGGGCCGGGGGGGGTTGCCCCCACGGGAGCCGTTCGCCGGTCCCGGCACCTGTCACGCTTGCCAGGGGCGGCAACGGAGTGCAGGTCCGTTCCCGACCGGCCGGGCGCAAAGGGCGCTCGGAATGCGGCGCTGCAGCGGGCCGGGAGCGCGCGACGGGGTCGAGTTATTGTCACAGCTCAAGCAGAACATCCGCATCAGATTCAGCAAGCGGGGAGACATCCGGTTCATATCGCATCATGACCTGATGCGACTGCTCGAACGAGCGCTGCGACGCGCTCGCCTCCCTATGGCGATGAGCGAGGGTCACAACCCTCGCCCGCGCATCAGCATCCCCATGCCCCTGAGCGTAGGGATCTCCGGCCGCAGCGAGGTGGCCGACGTCGGACTGTGCGAGTGGATGCGGCCGGAGGAAGTCCGCGCGCGTTTGCAGGAGCAGTTCCCCGAGGGCATCCGCGTGGAGTCCGCCGAGGTCACCAGGCCCCATCCCGACCGCCGGCCCGCCGAGCTGGCCTACCTCGTGCCACTGCTGCCCGGCCACACGCTCAGCGAGCAGAAGGTGCAGCAATTCCTGGCCAGCGAGACGGCCGTGGTGGAACGGGAGCGCAAGGACGGCACCAGGCAGGTGGAGGTCCGCCAGTTCGTGAAGGCCCTGCGGCTGGACGGCGAGACGCTGAGGATGCTGGTGCGCTACACGCAGGCCGGCACGGCACGCCCCGAGGAAGTGCTGGAGGCGCTGGGCTGCCGGGAGGAACGCGACTACGCGCAAGGGCAGATCGAGCGGATCCACGTCAGTCTCTCCGCCTCGCGCTGACCAACAGAGGACGACAGGCCATGGCGAAAGATGACAGTGAGAAGACGATGCTGGTCAACGTCATCGAGGAGCAGGAAGTGCGCATCGCCGTGCTGGAGAGCAACAAGCTCGAGCAGCTCTACCTGGAGCGCACCAGCAAGGAGCAGATCGTCGGCAACATCTACAAGGGCTTCGTGGTCAACGTCGTGCCCAACATAGAGGCGGCCTTCGTCGAGTTCGGCTACAAGAAGCACGGATTCCTCCACGTCTCCGACGTGCTGCCCTCGGCGGTGGGCAACGGCAACAGGAGCGGCGACATCCGCCGGTTGCTGCGCCAGGGGCAGGAGCTGATCGTCCAGGTAACCAAGGAGGGCATCGGCGACAAGGGGCCGAGCCTGACCACCTACCTGAGCCTGCCGGGCCGCTACCTGGTGCTGATGCCGGGGCTCTCCCGGCGCGGCGTCTCCCGGCGCATCGCCGACGATGAGGAGCGCAGCCGCCTGCGCGAGATGCTGCGCGAGCTCGAAATACCCAAGAACATGGGCGTCATCGCCCGCACGGCCGGCCGGGCGCGCAAGCAGCGCGACGTGGTCCGCGACCTGGATTACCTGCTGAGGCTCTGGCACACCATCGAGCAGCGGGCCCAAAGCTCCAAGGCCCCCGCCATGGTCTACCAGGAGAGCGACCCGGTCACCCGCGTCATCCGCGACTTCTTCACCGAGGACATCCGCCGCGTCATCGTTGACAGCGAGGACGTCCACCAGAAAGTGCGCGACTTCCTCCGGGCCGTCATGCCCCACCACGTCCGCAAGGTCAAGCTCTACAGTGACCCCGACCCGCTGTTCCACCACTACGGCGTGGAGCAGGAGATCGAGAAGATGCACAGCCGCACGGTGCAGCTTCCCAGCGGAGGCAGCATCGTGCTGGAGCAGACAGAGGCGCTGGTCGCCATTGACGTCAACAGCGGCCAGTACAAGGGACGCGGCGACGCCGAGGAGACGGCCTTCCGCATCAACATGGAAGCCGCCCCCGAGATCGCCCGCCAGATACGCCTCAGGGACGTGGGCGGCGTGCTGGCCATTGACTTCATTGACATGGAGGACACCGAGCGCCGCACGAAGGTGGAGCAGGCCCTGTGGGCGGCGCTCAAGGCCGACCGCTCGCGGCTGCGGATGCTCAAGATGAGCCCCTTTTGCATCGTGGAAATGACCCGCCAGCGCCAGCGCCAGAGCCTGCGACAGTCCACCTACGTCGAGTGCCCCGCCTGCCACGGCACGGGGCACGTCAAGAGCAACGAAACGCTCGGCCTCCAGATACTGCGCGAGATCCGGGCCGGCCTGGAGACCAAGGGGCTGGACCAGGTCGAGGTCAGGGTCAGCGCCGACGTGGCCAACTACCTCAACAACGAGATGCGCGGCCGGCTGGGCGAGCTGGAGACTTCCTCGGGCAAGACGATGCTGGTGCTGGCCGACCCTTCGGTAGGACCGGACCAGCACGAGGTGCGCCTGCTGACCGCCGAGGGCAGGCAGCTGAAGGCCCCCAAACGCTGAGCGTGACCGTTCCCGGCAGTTGCAGTGCCTTCGCAGACGCGCTATAATGGCGGCTTCTGGCGAATCCCCGGCACCGACACTGGCAGCGACTTAATGTACGCGATCATAGACAACGGCGGCAAGCAGTACAAGGTCCGCACCGGCGACGAGGTGCAGGTAGACCTGATGGACGCCGAAGAAGGCGAACTGATCGAGTTCGACCGGGTCCTGATGGTCGGCGGCAACGGCGAGGCGCGCATCGGCACGCCCGCGCTGTTCGGCGCCCGCGTCCTAGCCGAGGTGATCCGCCACGAGAAGGGCCCCAAGCTGACGATGATGCGCTTCCAGGCCACCAAGACCCGCCAGGCCAAGAAAGGGCATCGCCAGAAATACACGTGCGTTCTCATCCGCGAGATCCACCCCGAATAGCCACGAGGCGACCAAATGGCACATAAGAAAGGACAGGGCTCCTCGCGCAACGGACGCGAGAGCAATGCCACCTACCTGGGCGTCAAGCGGCACGGCGGGCAGAAGTCGCCAAGGCGGACGGCGTGGTCCAGTTCTCGCCGAACAACCGCGTCAGCGTCATCGCCGACTGAGCGGCGGCGCCGCCACCGTCGAAGTCTCCAGCGGCTGTTTCCCGCGTTGCGGGCGGCAGCCGTTGCTGTCTCTGCTCGGGCCGGCCCGACACTGATCTCGAGGCTCGGAGGCGTCTGTGCGCTTCGTTGACGAAGCCGCCATCTACGTGAAGGCCGGCGACGGGGGCGACGGCTGCGTCAGCTTCCGGCGGGAGAAGTACGTCCCCCGCGGCGGCCCCGACGGTGGCGACGGCGGCGACGGTGGCGACGTCCTCATCGCGCCCGATCCCAACCTGAGCACCCTCCTGGATCTGGTCTCCAGGGCGCAGTTCCGCGCCGCCGACGGCGAGCGCGGCGGCCCCCGGAACCGGACGGGCGCCAGCGGCGAAGACCTCTGCATCCGCGTGCCCCTCGGCACCGTCGTGACCGACGAGGACACCGGCCTGCAGATACTCGACCTGGCCGAGCCGCGCCAGCCGGTCGTGGTCGCCCCGGGCGGGCGCGGGGGACGCGGCAACGCCCGGTTCAAGTCCGCCACCAACCAGGTGCCCACCCGCTGCGAGGAGGGCCGCCCCGGCCGCGAGCGGCGGCTCAGGCTCGAGCTGAAGCTCGTGGCCGACGTCGGCCTCATCGGCCGGCCCAACGCCGGCAAGTCCACGCTGCTCTCCCACATCAGCGCCGCCCACCCGAAGATAGCCGCCTACCCGTTCACCACACTCCAGCCCATGGTCGGCATCGTGGAGACCGACGCCTACCAGCGGTTCACCGTGGCGGACCTGCCCGGGCTGATCGAGGGCGCCCACGAGGGCAAGGGCCTGGGGGACGAGTTCCTGCGCCACATCGAGCGCACGCGCGTGCTGGTGCACCTGGTGGACGCCGCCCCGACCTACGGCAGCGAGCCGGTGGCCAACTACCACGTCATCCGCGAGGAGCTGGCGCTCTACAGCGCCCCGCTGGCCGCGAAGCCCGAACTCGTGGTGGCCACCAAGATGGACCTGCACGGCGCCGGGCAGGGGCTGGCGCGGCTGCGGCAGGGGCTGGGGCGGGAGGTGACGGGCATCTCGGCTGTGACCGGTCAGGGGGTGAGGGAGCTGGTCGGCCGCATCCTCCACGTGCTCCAGGAAGTCAAGCAGCTCTCCGAAGAAGCCGCCCCCGAGCTATAGCCGCCCATGCTGGCAGAGCGCGGGTGGCGATCGGCCTCGGTCTGGTCCTCGAGGGGATGCCGCTACGCCTCCACGCCGGGCCGGCGCGGAGCTTCCACGCTGCGTCGCCGCAGCTATGGAGCGTCGGCGACTCGTCCACGCTGCGCCTGTGGCCCTCGGCGCGCACCCGGTACTACGCCGTCAGGTGCTCTGCGAACATCCGTGCTGCTGAGCGCTCCGGCCGAACAGGCTAAGGCAGCCCTTGTCGCCCATGGCGGTGTTCAGCCGACCGGAGTCGCCGCGCGCGGCATGCGGCCGCTACTTGCCGATGCAGAAGGCGCTGAAGATGCGGTCGAGGATGTCCTGGCCCGTGACCTGGCCCGTGACTTCGCCCAGGGCGTCGGCCGCCTCCCGCAGGTTGACGGCGGCGAACTCGTAGCCCATGCCCTCGCGGATCGTCCGTTGCGCCGCCTCCACCTCGCCCAGGGCCCGCCGCACGGCGTCCCGCTGCCGCGCGTTGAACAGGCAATCGGCCGCCGAACCGTCCAGGCGCCCCTCGGCGGCGGTGCGCCCCAGCGCCCCGCGCAGTGCGTCCATCCCCTCCCCCGTCAGAGCGGACGTGTGGATCGTCTCGTAAGCGAAGGCGTCCGCGCTCAGCGACCCCTCGTCGAGCACCTGGGGCAGGTCGCACTTGTTGATGACGCAGAGCACGCGCTCGCGCCGCAGCGGCGCGGCCACCCGGGCCACACCGAGCGGCGCCGGCTCGGAGCCGTCCAGCACCAGCAGCAGGAGCTGGCAGGCGCGCGCCTGCTCGCCGGCCCGGCGGACGGCCTCGGCGTCCGGCCCGGCCCCGGTCTCGGCCAGCCCGGCCGTGTCGGTGAGCCGGAAGCAGACGCCACCCACCTCGATCTCGGCCCGGACGGCGTCCCGCGTCGTGCCGGCCCGATGGTGCACGAGAGCCATCTCGGCGCCGGCCAGCCGGTTGAGCAGGCTGGACTGGCCGCCAGGTCTCCCCTGCCGGCCGACACCTCCGCCGCCATGTCCCGGCGCAGACACTCGCAACGTTCCAGGAACTCCCCCTCGCCGATCAGCTCGATGCCATGCGGGGCGAAGTCCAGCGCGGCCTCCGCCTGCACGCGCAGTGCGGTGACCTGCTCCTGCAAGCCCTGGCAGCGGCGCCCCACCCGTCCCGCGAGCTTGGACGTGGCAACCAGGAGCTCCGCATCGCTGCGACCCTGGCACGTGGACCTCCGCGACGTCCTCGCGCGTGTACGAGTGAGGCGCGCGCATCACGTAGAGCAGCGCCGGCACGCCGAGCCGCTCGCGGTGGAGGCGGAACTCGCCGGGGGTCGCCCGGAAGGTCCGCCGCCACGCACCGGCCCCCTGCCCCGCCGGGCGGAAGCGCGCCGCAACGCACGCCACCGCGTCCGGCCCGCTCAGGCGCACGACGGCCCGCAGGGAACGTCCCGCTGGTGTGGAGACAGCAACGATAGTCTCCGGCGACGCCATCAGTCCTCCGGCAGCCGGACCCCCTCGCAGCAGAGCAGGAACCGCTCCGCCTCCGTGCACCAGAGGCCCCCGGCCTGCTCCACCAGCCGGCCCAGCTCGCCGAGCACGCCCTTCAGCGGCTCATCGGCCGCTTCGGCCCGCTCCGCGAGTTCGTCAAGGGGCGTCAGCGGCATGCGCACGTGGGTGTAGATGAGCTTCTTGCCGCCGGGGATGTCGGGCAGGTCCAGGATGGTCTGCGCCGCCGCGTCGAGCCCGCCCACATGGGTGACCATGCCGGCCGGGTTGACGCGCCCCTCGCCCATGAGCCCCAGCGAGATGCGGAGGTCCTCGGTGTTGCCCCCGCTGGTGCCCACGACGTGATGGCCCTCGTAGTGGACGTTGTAGAAGTTGATGGGTGCGGCGAAGTCCCGCCGCGGGGGGCCGGCGAAGAAGCTCAGGCAGCCGTTGCGGGCCAGCAGCGAGTCCGCCTGCTCGATGAGCTGTGCGTTGGGGAAGAAGACGAACACGTCGTCGAGCATCTGCCCGTCGGTGAGGCGGCGCACGTAGTCGGCGAACCCCTCCGGGCCGCCCTCGACGAGCTGGGGGTTGACGTATGTCAGCTCGACGCCGTGGCGCTCGGCCTCCTCGGGCGGGAACATGCGCCGCGCCCTGGCGAGCCGGGCCTCGTCTACGTCCGTCACCAGCAGGCGACCAGGCCGGCGTGGGCCGTGGACGGCCAGGTCTACGGCGCCGAGCCCCATGGGTCCGGCGGCCGCCATCAGCGCGCAGTTGCCCCCCTCGCGGATGCCCATCTGGTGGTTGTAGCTGCCCTGCTCGAAGTGGTACTGGGCATGGAAAGCGCCCACGATGCACGACATAGGCTCCGCCAGCGACGCCTTGAAGAACGCATCCCCCTCGTACGGCAGCAGGCAGTCCATGAGCATCACTTCCCGGGGGATGAGGATGCGGGTGGCGTTGCCGCCGATCCAGGGGTAGGAGTAGCCGGGCGAGTCGAGGGAGCCCTTGTAGTTGAGCGCCGGCTGGATGGCGAACATCTGCCCGGGCCGGAAGCGCTCCGCCCACGCGGCGCCCACCTGGAGCAGCCGGCCCGAGAACTCGTGCCCGAGGATAGTGGGGTTCTGGGCCACGTTGTCCGGGATGCGCTTGTGCTCGGCGCCCTGCTCGGCGGCCTTGTGGGAGGACATGCAGATGCTGTTGCTGACGACCTCGGCCACTATCTCGTCGTCGGCCGGTTCGGGCAGCTCGAAGGTCTCCAGCCGCAGGTCGCGTCTGCCGTAGATCCTCACGGCCGTCGTGCGCACCGGCATCGGGGTCTCCTCGTGACTGGGGTGGCGGGAAGGCGCCCGCGGGCGATTATACCGAGCGGGCGGGCAGCTGCCAGGGAAAGCGCGGGGCGGGGGGACGCGGCGCTCAGAAGTCCGTGTCTATGTCGGACTGCGCCTCGGGGCGCACGAACACCATGCGCACGTGGCCGACCTGTATCAGGTCGCCGTCGTAGAGCATGCACTTGGAGATGCGGTCGCCGTTGACGAACGTGCCGTTGTGGCTGCCGGCGTCAACGAGCCAGTAGAACTCGCCGTCGAAGTCAATGCGGCAGTGCTTGCGCGAGACGGCCTGCTCGACGATGCTCAGGTCGTTGGCGCTGCGCCGGCCGATCGTAAAGGAGCCGAGCTTGCCCAGCTCGACCACTTCCCCGGCGCGCGAGCCGTCCTGTATCTCAAGTTGAGCTTTCATGGCATCCGGTTCGCCGCGCTCAGAGGCCGGCGGCGGCGGCCGCTTCGTCGAGTGCCTCGCGCATCTCGGCCGGCGTGTTGTAGCGCTCGTAGTCGGACATGGCCTGCTGGATGACGCCGCAGAGGGCCTCCGGCACCTCGGGGTTCAGGTCGCCCACATCTTGGCAGCGCCGCTCGAACGCGCTGGACAGCTTGTCGGCCGGCAGCGTCGCGCCGAACGGCGCCTGGGCGGAGAGCATGAAGTAAAGCATGGCGCCGACGCCGAAGACGTCCGCCTTCTGGTCGGCCACCACGGGGTAGGCGATCAGCTCGGGGGCGGCGAAGGAGGGGTCCACCCGGAGGCTGCCGTCCATGACGCGGGTGACCTGGGCGTCCCGCCGGCCCGAGAGGGGCTTGACCAGGTCGAAGTCCGTCAGCTTGGCCCTGAGCCCCGGCCCCACCAGCACGTTGTCCGGGCGGACCGCGCGGAACACGATCTCCCTCTCATAGGCGTGCTGCAGGGCGTCCAGGACCTGGCGAGCTATGCGCAGCGACTCCGACACGCCCAGCGGGCCCCCCTTGCGCGCCACGACTTCCTGCAGGCTGGTACCCTGCACGTATTCCATCACGATGAAGTACCAATCTCCCGAACGGCCGCCCTTGTAGACGCGCACGAAGTTGGGGTGCCGCAGTCCGGCGCTGTGCTTGGCCCCGCGGATGAACCGGTTCTGGTCCTCCACGGTGATCTGGCTGAGCTGCTTGAGCACCTTGATGGCGACCGGTTTGCCGTCCTGATCACCGGCACGGAAGACCACGGAGGTCTCGCCGTTGAACACGACCTTCTCGATCACGTAGCCGGCGAACTCGGTGCCCACCAGGGCGACGGCCTGCCGATAGGCCTTGGCTTCCTCCTCCTGAGTGCCCAGTTCGGGCAGGGCGGCCTTCTTCGACAGCGAGGCGGGCGGGTACTTGACGACGAGTTCATGGCTGCCCACGATCACCCGATCGCCGTCCGTCAGTTGCGTCTTCTCGCTGATCACCTCCCCGTTGACGAACGTGCCGTTGTGGCTGCCGAGGTCCTCGACGAAGAGCGTGCCGCCGTCGTAGGTGAACTGGCAGTGGCGGCGCGAGAGGCGGTCGTCCGGGATGCGTATCTTGCAGAAGGCGCCGCGGCCGAGCCACACGGGGTCGTCTTCGCTGGTCGGGGCTATCTCATACTCGAAGTTGGCAAGCCTGCCCACTTCGACGCGAAGACGCGGGTTCATGTGGAATCCCTCCGCAGGGACGGCCCTGCCAGCTAATGGCCTGGCTGGCCCGCCGCCTCGAGCGCCGGCCCCATGTCCCTGATCACCTCGCCCATAGACTTATAGCGCAAAAGCCTATCCTTTGCAATGCACTTCTGGATAACGGCTTCCAACGGCTCCGATAGCTCCGGCTCGACCTCGCGCAGGCGCAGGGGGTCCACGTTCAGTATGTCCAGCATGCGCCGGCCGCGGTCGGCCGAGCGCGGGAAGGGGCGCCTGCCGGCCAGTATCTCGAAGGCCGACACGCCGAAGGCGTAGATGTCCGCGCGCTCGTCAACGGCCTGGCTGCGAATCTGCTCGGGCGCCATGTAGCTGGCCGTCCCCGCGCGCGCCAGCACCGTGCGGGCCTTGACGCTGGCCGGGATCGTCAGCCCGAAGTCAATGATCTTCGCCACGCCCTCGTCGGTGCAGAGGACGTTCTTGGGGCAGAAGTCCCGGTGGATCAGCCCCTTCTCGTGGATGTAGCGCAGGCCCTCGGCGATCTGCATGACCAGGTCAAACCGGCTATCCCGAACGCGCGGCGACTCAAGGGCGATCAAGGTGGCCAGGTTGGGGCCGTCAACGTACTCCATCACGATGTAGTACTCGTCCGCCCGGCCGTGGCCGTACTCGTAGGTCTTGACGACGTTGGGGTGGTCGAGCCGCAGCGCTATGTCGCCCTCTTCGGCCTCGAAGACGCGCCTGAACAGGTCAACCAGCTCGACCGACTCCGCCGTGAGCACCTTCATCGCGTAGATGCGGCCGCTCTCGGGATGGCGGACCTTCCAGATGCGGCTCATCCCGCCCCGGGCCACCTCCGCGATCAGCTCGTAGCCCCCGTAGCGCTCCTCGCGGCGGCGGAAGATGAAATTCAGGAACCTGGCCATCTGCGCCTGTCTGCTGCGGTCACGCTGCCCGGGCCTCAGTGGCCCTTAAGGTGCCACGCAGCGGCACCGTGCGTCAAGCGCACTGCCCCCGCCATGGCAGGCACGGGATAGGCGCCCGGGGTCCCACGTCGCGGCGGCCCCCGAAGGCAGTCGCCCGCCCACCCTCAGTCCGGGGAGCCCGGCAGGGACGTGTAGACGCGCGTCGTGCCGAAACGCAGCTTGTCGCCCCGCCTCAGCTCGGCAGTCTCCACCCGGTTGTCGTTCACGAAGGTGCCGTTGCTGCTGCCCAGGTCCTCGACGCGCACCCTCCCGCCCTCCTTGCTCAGTGAGCAGTGCTTGCGGGACACGGCGGGGTCCATCAGCGTGATGTCGCACACGTCGGGGTCGCGCCCTACGGTGAGCCGCTCACCCTCGTAGAGCAGGAAGAACCTGCCGCTGCGCCGGTCGTCGTTCCACACGAAGAACGTGGTGACGCCCCCTTCGGCGATGTCGGAGGACGGCGCCCCGGCCGGGCCTGCCGCCGCGGCGGGCTCGGGCTCCAACTCCAGCTCCAGCCCACCCAGGCCTTCCAGCGTTGGCGCCGCCGGCTCGGCGGGCAAG
>Ga0111189_1032_pt1 | contig 12364 bp, 11 predicted proteins | sample DeeMarSWOR324_28_FD_80357 | JGI IMG/M metagenome (GOLD analysis project Ga0111189, IMG submission 80357) | Planctomycetes bacterium SM23_32 | reverse complement strand
CAGATCGGCCACGACACGGCAGAACTGGTCCTCGCAGGCGAAGTAGCGCAGGCCCTTCAGCTCGACGCCCCCCACGGACACGCCGTCGCCCCTGCGCGAGTACTCGACCATCATCCCCGTTTCATCCTGGCCAGCCGGGCTCATGTCTTCCCTGGTCGCCAGCGATCCGCCCCACTCAACCCCGCCGAAGCCGTCCCAGGCCGCCGCGGGCGGCGCGGGAGGGGACGTCAGCCTGCGGGGTGCGGCGGGCGGGGACAGGACGGAACCCATCAGCAGCAAGCAGGAAGCCACGTCAGCGGCAGCGACGAAGTCATCCCCACCGACGAAGATCTCCGGTCCCATATACAGCTCGGCCATGAAGCGCTTCCCGTCCACTCGCGTTCTGACGCTCTCCAGCGCGACGAGCAGCGGCCGCGCGAGCTCCTCCCACATGCCGCCGAGCCCCGCTTCCAGCTGGGGCTTCATCCACTCGATGACCTTTGCAGATTCAGCGCTCACCTCCAGGGCGTCTTCCGCATTGTCGAGCAAGAGCGCCGAGCGGAAGTCAAGGCCGCCGCCGATGTCCAGGCAGAACGCCCCGCTCCGAACGCCACGCACCCATCGGGAAGCGCCCTCGAGGTCGCCCTCGGACGCCAGCTCCCCCAGCGGCTCAGGAAGCAGGAAGGCACCGTGGACCGTGCCCTCTGAGTAGTCGCCCAGGAGTCCCGACAGGCCGGCCCGGAGCGTCCCGTCGCCCGAACGGCAGGCGTCAACGACGGACTCCAGCCCATCCGCGTCGCCGGCCAACGCCACCATGCCATCGCCCACCAGAGCCATCGCCAGGCCCGGCTTCTGGTGGGCCGTCACGTCGCCGCAGCGGAATTCCGTCATGCCCTCCGACCACTTCCTCGCGACGGGCAGGCCCTCGGGAGTCAGGTGCACGATCGCCCCCCAGCGCGGCGGCGCGGTCAGGTAACACAAGGGCTCGGTGGGCAGCAGGAACAGGTGGACGCTCTCCACTGCATCTAGCTCGGGGCGTAGTTCCTTGCCTTGCTGCGCGGCCAACGGGCGGATTCCGAGGTCCTCGATGAGGGCCTGTGCGTGGACCGTGAGCACGCCCCAGGCGCCGGTCGGTGCGTGCTGCAACGTCGCCGGAGCAGTGGCGGGGTCCTGAGCGGCGGCCACCTCAATGGGGAGGCCCAGCCACATGATCCCGAGAACGACGCCGAGCATCGTCCTGACGACGCCCCTTCGCGTTCTGTGCATAGCCTGCCTTGCCATCCCCTCCTCGGTGCCATTGCAGGGGGCCGCTGGCGGACGCCTCGTCTTGCCTTGCCCAACCCAGACTGCCAGAGGGCCAGCGCCAGGGCCGGCGCTGCGCGGGGCCATCTTACTTCCTCGGAGGGCAAGTGGCCAGCCCCGGAACCATCGAACAGACTGGAGTGGGTGCAGAGGTCGGCGCACAGGTAAAGGGAGGAGCGCAGAGGACCCGAAGCTCCGCGCCGGCCCGGCGACATGGGCACCGCGCGTTCCGGGGCTCCCTGCGCAACGGCCGCCGGGCCGGTTGCCCACACGGAGGCCACGTGATACAGTAGCCGGCTCGGCCCGCCCGGGACCTGTAGACTTGATGAGGTGAGCTCAACGTGCGTCAGGAAAGGCCGCCGTCCCACTGCCCCGACGCCCGCCGGCCGGTGACGTCGGACGCCGCGCCTGAAGCCGTCGGACTGCTCGAGTTCCTCTACGGCATCTCCGGGAAGCAGACCCTTGCCGGCCAGCACTGCGCCCCTTTGGTGGGGTCAACGCGCCTGGTGACCGTCCACGGGGCCACCGGCCGCTACCCCGCCCTGTTCGGCCAGGACTTCGGTTTCAGTGCGGCCGGCACCTGGGACGGCATCAACTTCCGGCAGCGCATCGTGGACGAGGCCATCCGGCGACACCACGAGGGCTTCGTCATCACGCTGATGTGGCACGCTGTCCCCCCGACCAGGGACGAGCCCGTCGAGTTCCGCGGCGGGGTCCAGAGCCGTCTGTCCGATGATGAGTGGCGCGAGCTGACGACTCCCGGCACGGGGCTCCACGGACGTTGGAGGTCGCAGGTTGACGTGGTCGCGTGGTTCCTGCGCCAGTTGCGCGAGGCCCGCGTGCCGGTGCTCTGGCGGCCCTACCACGAGATGAACGGCCGGTGGTTCTGGTGGGGAGGGAGGGCAGGCGACGCGGGCTACCGCGCCCTGTACCGCATGCTGTTCGAGCGGCTGACGGGCTTCCACGGGCTGGACAACCTGCTGTGGGTCTTCAACGCCAACGAGCTGAATGAGCACGTGGGCGACTACGCCGACTTCTACCCCGGCGACGACCTCGTGGACATCCTCGCCACGGACGTCTACCACAGCGGCTTTCTCGGCGAGGACTACGACCGGCTGCTCGCCCTCGGCGGCGGCAGGCCGATAGCGCTCGGCGAGGTGGGCGCCCTGCCCACCGTCGAGATCCTCCGCAAGCAGCCCCGCTGGGCGTGGTTCATGGCCTGGGGCGACGTGGCGGGGCGCTGGCACGAACGGGACGCGATCAGGGAACTCTATGGCAGCCCCGAAGTGCTGACCCACGGCGACCTGCCGTGGGTTGACATGGACGAGCCGCGGACGCATTACCCGGTGCTGGGGTAGACGCCGCCCGGCGCGCCGGCTGGCCTCTGCGCCGGCCGGGGCCGATGCGCTTCACCGGCCCTGCCACAGGGCGTTGATGGTGCGCACGGTTTCCTCAACCAGCACCTGGCCACCTTCCGGCCCCACGTTGTTGCTGGCGACCTCGGCGCCGTAGCTCCTGGCCCGCACCGCCCGATCCGTGGGCAGATACCCGCAGGTGTCGCAGGCGAGCTGCACCAGCATTGTCTGCGCCGCCCGGCTGCGCGCCTTGATGCGCAGGCCGAAGTCCAGGAACAGCTCGAACGGATTGGTGGCCATCACTGCGTCACCAAGGCGCACCACGTGCAGCTCAACGGGCAGGGACGAGGTGGGCTGCTGCTCCTCGTAGCGCTCAAGGACGCGGCGATGGCGAACGCGCTGGACCCAGTTCATTGACGCGGCCCGGTCGTCGGCCGGCTCCTCGGCTTCCAGGCGCTCGATCTCTGCCCGCGCCGTCGCTGCTTCATCGTCCGTGACGAGACGGACCCGAAGATCGACCGTCTTGACCACGTGGCACACAGGCCCATCCTCCTCGACGGAGTCGGGCGCCAGCTCGAACAGGTCGTCTACGGCCCGTGCGATGCGGCGGGCGATCTCCTGTCGCTCCGAGACGCCCCGCCGCTCACGCATCTCCGCCTCTTCGCGCCCGTACAGAAGGAAGTGCGGGGACTGGTCGCCGGCGGGCGCACACTGGGGCAGCACGAACAGAGCCTCGCCGTACCGCCTGCGCAACTCGACGCGGACCTCGTGCCAGAAATCGGCCGATATCTGCCTCAGATGCTCGGCCACCTGAGACGGGCAGGCCAGATTCAGGACCGTGCCGGTCAGGGCGCCATGGGGGCCCCAGGTGAAGAGCATATCAATGCCGTGGTCCTCGTAGCCCTCGATGTGCGAGAAGCCGCCGACGGCCGTCTCGCCGTACATCCTCGCCGAACCGTCCAGGTACACGGCGCGACGGTTGTGGCCGACCACCGCATGGCCGTACGCCCGGCTGATGCCGCCCAGCCGGCGGCCCTCCCAGGCCCGCACGACGGCGTCCGCCACGCGCGAGGCGAAGAAGTCGGCATACTCGCTCGACGTCATCACCCCGGGTGGCGCAGGCGGATAGAAGCCCTCCGTCATCTCAGGAGCGTCGTGCGTGTGCGTGGCGTGCAGGAACACCTTCCGAACGTCCACGCCCGGCAAGCGCGCTTGCACGGCGTCGCGCACGCTCTGCTGCAGGTGGGCAGGCACGCCGACGAGGTCGCAGGACACGATGATGGCGCAGTCCGGCGAACCGTCGTGCGCCGTGCCCTCGATGGCGAGGGCCGTGGCCGTGATCGGGTCGTTCACGCCTTGCGAGACGCGCACGTAGAACTGCCCGCTCAGGCAGGTGGGCCGGTCGGGAGTGATGTCACAGTGAGCCCATCCGATCTTCATGGGGACCTCGCTTTCGGACCAGGGCAGGCCATCCCGGAGCTGCGTTCAGGCCCCGTCACTCATGCTGACACCGAGTTCGTTCGCGCGCGGGCGCCGCTCAGTCGAGGAGCTGGTCGAGCCCGGCCATCACCTTCCGGAACGCCTCGACGTACATGCCCATCAGCTCCAGGCCGTTCGGCGGGTTCACGTCGAACACGTAGCAGTGCGCATCGAGGAACGCGTTGGCGTGCGCGTAGTCCTCGATGTTGTAGGTGACCTCCGAAGCCCGGCACACCCACGGGCAGCCGCCGCCGTAGCCCACGCGCCGCTGGAAGACGTCCTGCGCCGGCACGGACCGTCGCTGCCACTGCCCCACGGGCACCCCCTCCGCTTCGAGGGCTGCCTGGACCCTCTCCCTGAGGGCGCGGGGGGAGACCTCCAGGCCGAGCGGCGCCGGGTCGAAGCCGACCACATAGTTGTAGTAGACGTGCTCGCACTCGTCGGGCACGAAGGGCGTCTGGATGCCCGGCACATCGCTCAGGTGATCGGTGAGGAACCGGCAGTTCATGGCGCGGAGCGCGTTGTTCTCGTCCAGCCGTTTCAGCTGGCTGCGCACGAAGGCCTGGCTGAGCATGTCGCCGCGGTACATCCAGCCGAGCCCCTGGGCGTTGTACTGCTGATCCTGGCGCTCGCGGCCGGGCACGACGCGCTCGCCGAAGTACTGGAGCAGGGCGGCCCGCTCGTGGACCTCGTCGTCGTCGGTAGTGAACAGCCCGCCCTGGCAGCCGCTGCTGAGCGTCTTGGTCGCCTGCGTGCTGTAGCCCGCCGCGTCGCCCATTGACCCGCACAGGCGGCCCTTGTAGCGCGCCCCGTGCGCCTGGGCCACGTCCTCGATCACGGCCAGGCCATGCCGTGCGGCGATCTCGAGGATCGGGTCCATGTCAGCGGGCATGCCGTGGATGTGCACCGGCATGACGGCCCGTGTGCGGTCAGTGACGGCGGCCTCGATGAGGGCGGGGTCAATGCAGTAGGTGCGCGGGTCTATGTCAACGAAGACGGGGATCGCGTTGTGGTGGAGCACGGCGGCGGCGCTCGCCCAGAAGGTGAAAGCGGGCACTATCACCTCGTCGCCCGGCCCGATCCCCAGGCCGGCCACGCACATGTGCAGGGCCGCCGTGCCGCTGTTGACGGGGATGCAGTGCTTCACGCCCACGTAGTCGGCCCACTCCCGCGCCAGCCCCTCCGCTTGGACGCGCTGCTGGTCGGCAATCCGGGCTGCCTCGAGCACGGCCAGGACGGCCCGGCGGTCGGCCTCCGTCACGTGCGGCCAGGGCTTGATGAAGCCTTCCGGCACGGTGCGTCTGCCGCCGTGTAGTGCGAGCAACTCGGACATCTGTCGGCTCCTTCGATCCGGTCCCGCCCCGCCGCGCGCGAGTCCGCGGGGCTCTACCGGCTCCGGTGCAAAAGCAACTGCTCCCTGAAAAAGGCGCCTGCCTGGTTGGGCGCGTAGCCCCGGCCCGCCAGGAGCCCGGGCCCCCACTGCACCACGAAACACCAGGCAGTCCAGCTGATCCTTCTCCCCTCCAGGTAGGTCATGAGTTCGCTGCGGAAGCGACCTTCGGGCCCGTACAGCGTCTCCAGGGCGTAGGAGGCGTCGAAGCCGGCCGGATCGAGCACGAAGCCCAGCTCCGTGCAGAACACGGGATGCTGCTCGGCCGTCCGGCCGAAACGCTCGTCCCAGCCGCCCGTCCTCTCGGGGTAGACGTGGGTGGCGTAGACGACGTCGGGCCTCTCGACAGGCTGCGCCGGGACAAACGAGAGATCGTGGGCGAAGTCCAGGCCGCCGACGATGACGGGCTTCTGAGTGTCGTTCGCCCGGATAACGTCAACGATCCCTTCGCAGAACGCGCGCCAGCGGCGCCAGTCGCCCTCCGTGCCCTTGCGCCCCTCGGCCACGGGCTCGTTGAACAGCTCGTAGAACGCCACCACGTGGTTGTCGGCATAGCGCGCGGAGAGCGTCTGCCAGAACTCGCGCATCTCCTCCTCGTCGGTCGCGTGCGCATCCGGCCCGTAGCCGGTGTCCGCGTAGTGGCCGTCCGGGGGAAAGCCGATGGAGTGGAAGTCGAGGATGGCGTACATGCCCAGCCCCCCGATCCAGTCGAGGGTCCGGTCGAGCACTGCCAGCCGCCGCACCCCGTTATGCCGCCACGGCAGTGGACCCAGGGGGACCCTCACGATGTCGGCCCCCCACCGGCTGACCTCCGCGTAATAGGCCTCCTCCCACGTCCCCAGCTCTGGGGCCTCGGCAGAGGCCTGGAGGACGGGGTCCACGACGTTCAGCCCGCGGAAGACCGTCACGTTGCCGGCCGGGTCGAGGATCCGGTTGCCTTCGGTGTGGAACCGGCACGGGAAACTCGTCCTCATCGCCCACCCGCTCCTTTCCCCGTCGCGTCTGCCGCCGCACGGGGGCTCTGATTGCGCGGCCAGCAGCCTACCGCCCGGCGCGCCCGCGTCAAGGGCCGGGGGATGTCGGCGGCCCGGCCCGTGGCTATCCCCCCATCCTGCCGAGGGCCTTGCGCAGGGCGCCGTCGCCGCCGCGCACGTAGTTGACGATCTCCCCGTTGCAGATCACCCCGGAGGTGCCCCACACGCACGGGTTCGCCTGCGCCTGCGTGTGATCTTGGACCTCGATCACGTGAGCGTCCAGCCCGTACTGGGACTTGAGCCACTCCATGCGCGCACGGTTTCTCCCGCCCCTCATAAAGGGGCACTGCTTGGAGTTGTACAGGTAGACGCCGGGGCCCAGCTCCCGCAGTCGCCCTTCCCAATCGCCGAATCCGGCCGGCGCGCCCGGGCGCACCTTCCTCACCATCAGCTCAAAGGCCGGCGCCGCCCGGTCGGCCACCTCGAAGCCGTTCCTCAGGTAGATCCTGCTGTCCGCGCACCATCCTCTGCTCGTCGCGAGTGCGACGACGCCGGTCATTCCATGCTTCCTGGCGTCGTCCACGCACTGCCCGATCAGCGAGGATCCGATCCCGCGTCCGGCCCATCTGCTCGGCACGTGAACGCAGTGGATCACCATGTAGTTGCTCGCCTCGACCGCCCGCCAGGCGAACTCGCCGGGCATGTACTCGATCATGCCCGCGACCTTGCCGGTGGCGGCATCCACGGCGTTCCTATAGCGCAGCCCGTGGGGCAGGCACTGCTGCACCCATTCCCGCTTGCGCTCATGTCCCAGCCGGTTTGCTCCGCAGTACCGGCAGGCGTCTGCGTTCGCGCAGTCCACGTCAACGATCTCGACGGCGTGTCCCATTCAGTACTCCACGATCCTGGGCAGGCCTCTGGCCCGGGCCACGCACGATTGCACCTCCTTGGGCAAGGGCGCGATGCCGTCGAACCCCGTCCGCTCGACGTAGTCGCCGAGCATCCTGAGCAGCGCCTGCGGTTCCCACGCTGCCATCCTCTCGATGCTGTCCACGCCCGCGTCATAGTACAGCCGCGCACGGATGCCCTTCACGCCGGGAAGCCGTGCCAGGTCCGACAGCCTCACCAGCTCCAACACGACCGACTCGGGGACCCCCGCCTTCGCCGCGAGTGCTGCGCGGTCCCCGTGCGTCCCCCCCGCCGCGAGGAGCTGCTCGGTGTACCTGATCCCTTGCGCTTCCAGTTTCGCCACCTGCTCGGGATTCACGCCCCGGAAGTCCCTCAGGCGGAAACCCCTTCGCTTCCTGGCAACCATCCGCCGCCTCCTCCCTGACAGACGTTGAGCCGCCGCGCCGGAATGGCACACGGCCCACTCTGAGCCCCGCCGGCAGACAAAGCGGCCCTCGCGTGAAACACCCCGAAGCACGCCGCCGGGCGGTGGGCGCCCTCGTTGCCCAGCCAACAGCCTACCGCCCCATGCACGGCCGTCAAGCGCGCGTCCGTGACAGCGGCAGACCGGCGGGGCGCTTGCCTCCGTCCTGCCGAGGGGGTCTACTAGCCTGCTGATCCGGCCGCCCGCCACGGGCCTTCGATATCCTCCGGGCCGGTTTGGTGGAAGAAAACAGAGGTCTTGCGCAACTATGGAAGATGAGAGGGCGGCAGAGCCGTGCCGCCCGGACATGAGCGACGAAGACCTGCTGGCCGAGGCGCAGGCCGGCGACGACGCGGCGTTCCACGAGCTGACCGACCGGCATGCGCAGCGCCTGTTCCGGCTGGCGTTCTCGCTGGTGGGCGGCACTGTGGACGCCGAAGACGTGGTGCAGGAGACGCTGTTGGGCGCCTTCGAGCACATACGGAAGTTCGAGGGACGCTCCAGCGTGAAGACCTGGCTGACGAGCATACTGATGCGCCAGGCGGCCCGGCATCATCGTCGGCGGAGTCGCAGCCGGGAGACGTGGCTGGCGAACGGCGATCACGCGGCCCCCGGGCGTGGCGGAGGCGTGAGGGAGGCGTCTGACAGGCGCCTGGACGTTCGCCGGGCGCTGGGCCGCCTTTCGGCCGACCATCGCCAGGTGGTTGTATTGCGGGAGTACGACGGGATGTCCTATGCTGAGATGGCCGAGGTGCTGGGCGTGCCGCAGGGGACCGTGGAGTCGCGCCTGCACCGCGCCCGGCAGGAACTGAAGGACCTCTTGCGCGACTACCTTCCCTGAGGAGACCCGGCAGGAGAGGCGAAGATGGGCGGATGCACCTATCAGAGCCGGTTGGCGGCCTACCACGACGGCGAACTGCCGCCGGAGCGCCGCCGCGAGGTCCAGGAGCACGTGGCCGGCTGCCCGGCGTGCGCGGCGGAGCTGGAGCGGCTCCGGGCGGTGTCCCGGCTTCTCCAGTCGGCGCGGGCCCCCGCGATGCCCGAGGACATGGCCGGGCGGCTGCACGAGGCCCTCGTGCCGGCGCGCGAACGCGGCATCATCCGCATCTGCCGCGCCGTCTCGCTGGCAGCGGCCGCTCTGCTGGTGGTCTGCGGGGCCTGGCTCCTGACCGGACGCCCGGACGGGGCGGCGTCGGCAGGCCCGCTGGCGGAATGGGAGGTGGCGGCCGTCACCCTCGACCCCGAGCTTGCGCAGGCCAGCGCAGAGGAGGCCACCGCCCTCTGGCTCGTCAGTGACCTGTCGCGGGAGAACGGACTGTGACCAGGACGAGGATAGCGTTGCTGCTGTCGTTCGCGCTCGTGTTCGCCGCTGGCGCGACGCTGGGCCGGCTGACGGCGCGCACGAAGCACCCGCCGCGTCGAGGATCCTGGCTGACCGAGGAGCTGGACCTCAGCCCCCAGCAGCAGGAACAGATGCGGGCCATCTGGTCCGACGTCATGGGCCAGGTCCACAGGACGCACGGCGAGCAGCGCGGCATGCTGGCCACGGAGCGCGATGAGGCCCTGCGCCAGCTGCTCACCGATGAACAGCGGCAGCGCTATGAGCAGGTCCTCGACGAGTACGAACGCAAGCTCCGTCTGCTGAGCGAGCAGAGGGGGGCGGCCTTTCAGGAAGGTGTCGCGCGCACCAAGGAGATGCTGACACCGGATCAGCGCGAGAAGTACGAGCGCATGCAGGAGAACATGCGCGAACACCGCGGAAGGCGGCCCCGCCGAGGCGGGTCCCCGCGCATGGACGGGCGCGGCCCCTCGCCGCACCCGGACGGCCCCGAAGGACCGCCGTGGGCGCCTCCCGGCCCGCCCGCTGAGGAGTGACAGGCTGTGCCTCTGCCCGTCGGGCCCCGTGCCTGTTGGCGTTCAGCCCACGCGCCCACCTGCCAGGCTGGCTGCCCGGCCCTTCCAACGGAGGATGAGGGCCACAGCGCCGGTCGCTCGCAGGAAAACGTGGAAGAAAGCACCGTCCCGATGGAACTACCAAGGGTGAACGGAATAGCCGCGCGTCCGCCCGGGCGACGGTCGCATCGGGGGGCGCGGGCACGTGTCTTCTGAAGGGGGGCAGGCGATGTCTCGATGGAAGGTCGCAGGACTCGCAGCGTTGTTGGTCGTTGCCGTGACGGCTTGCGCCGGCCTGGCGCTGGCCCAGCAAGGCGGACAGGGCGGCGGACGTCAGTGGGGAGGGGACCCCGAGCAGATGCGCCAGCGCATGATGGAGCGCATGAAGGAGACCCTGGGGGCCGACGACGAGGAGTGGGCGATCATCGCTCCCCGCCTGGAGAAGGTGCAGACGCTTGCGCGCCAGGCGGGCGGGGGCGGCGTGGGCTTCCTGTTCGGCGGCCGCAGGGGTGGCGGGCGTCGTGGCCCGGCCCCCGAACAGCAAGGCGAACAGAGCGCCGTCGAGAAGGCGGCCGACAGCCTCAGGGCCGTCCTCAATGACGAGACTGCTACCGCCGCCCAGGTGAAGGAGAGCCTCTCCGCATACCGCGAGGCGCGCGAGAAGGCCCGGCAGGAACTGGCCAAGGCCCAGGAGAACCTCCGAGAGGTGCTTTCCGTCAAGCAGGAGGCACAGCTCGTGCTCATGGGGCTGCTCGAGTGACGTTTTACCCTCTCTGATGCCGGCGGGGCGCCACGAGGCGCCCCGCCTCCCTCAGCGGGTGGGCGCGGCTCATGAAGGACATAGTGGACACGATGGTGCAGGACCGCCTGCTGGACGAAGCGGCGCGCTCCAGAGTGCGCCGCATGCAGGCGGAGGGCATCCCGCTTGACCAGGCGCTTGCCGACGCCGGCCCTCCCCAGGACCAGGTGCTGCCCTACCTGGCCGAGGCGTTCGGCGTGCCTTACGTGGTGCTGGACCCGGCGGACGTGGACCGGCAGCTCCTGCAGGAATTCCCCGCCAGGCTCTTGCTGAAGCACTGCGTGCTGCCGCTCAGGCAGCAGGACGGCGCCGTGCTGGTGGCCACGAGCCGGCTCTTCGACACCTCGGGGCTGGACGAGCTCCGCCTGGCAACCGGCCGGGAGGTGCGGCCGGCCCTTGCCCCGGCCCCCGACATCGCGCGCTGCGCCAGGGAGCTGCTGGGCGTCGGCGCGGACACCGTCCAGTCGCTGGTCTTGGACGCCGGCGAGGGGGGCATTCAGGTCGTTCACGAGGCGGACGAGTCGGTTGACCTCTCGGAGGAGGCCGAGGATGCCTCGATAATCCGCTTCGTCAACCAGGTGCTGACCGAGGCGATTGGGCTGAGGGCGACCGACGTACACTTCGAGCCGTTCGAGGACGAGCTGCGCGTGCGCTATCGCGTAGACGGCGTGCTCCAGGAGGCGGCCATCCCGGCGGAGGTCAGGCGATTCCAGGCGGCCATCGTCTCCCGGCTGAAGATCCTGAGCCGGCTGGACATCGCCGAGAAGCGCGTCCCCCAGGACGGGCGCATCAAGCTGATGATCGGCGGGCGGGACATAGACGTCCGCGTCTCGGTGATCCCCATGCTGCACGGCGAGGCGGTGGTGCTGCGCCTGCTGGACCGCAGCACGGCGCTGCTGGGCCTGGAAGCCCTGGGGATGTCGCCGGAGGACCGCGACGCCCTGGCCCGCGTCTGCGAGCTGCCCCACGGGATCGTCCTGGTCACCGGGCCCACCGGCAGCGGCAAGACGACCACCCTCTACGCGGCGCTTTCCCGCATCAACGACGTCAGCCGCAAGATCATCACCATCGAGGACCCCATCGAGTATCACCTGCGCGGCATCAACCAGATCCAGGTCTCGACTAAGGCGGGGCTGACGTTCGCCCGCGGACTGCGCTCCATGCTGCGCCACGACCCGGACGTGATACTGGTCGGGGAGATCCGCGACCAGGAGACGGCCGAGATCGCCGTCCATGCCTCGCTGACCGGCCACCTCGTCTTCTCGACCTTGCACACCAACGACGCACCGGGCGCCGTGACGCGCCTGGTGGACATGGGCGTGGAGCCCTACCTGGTGGCCTCGTCCCTGGAGACCGTGCTGGCCCAGCGGCTGGTGCGCCTGATCTGCCCGGCCTGCGCCGAGAGCTACCGGCCGGCCGAGCGGGAGGCGCTGCGCGGCGCGTTCGGCAGCGAAGTGCCTGAAGAGCTGCACCGCGGCGCCGGATGCCGGGAATGCCAGGGGACCGGATACCGCGGCCGCACGGGCGTCTTCGAGCTGATGCCCATCAGCGAGCCGATTCGCAGCCTCGTGCTGCAGCGGGCCTCGGCCCGCCAGATACGCCGCCAGGCGCTGGCCGAGGGCATGCTGAGCCTGCGACAGGACGGCTGGCGGCACGTGCTGGGGGGCCGCACCACGGTCGAGGAGGTGCTTCGGGTCACCAAGGACGAGCGCGTGAGCGCGGAGGCCAGCGCTTGATGGCCAAGTTCGACTACACCGCGGTGGATCAGGCCGGCCACGAGGTGGACGGCAGCGTGATCGCCGAGAGCCGCTTCTCGGCGAT
>Ga0111189_1058_pt1 | contig 12366 bp, 11 predicted proteins | sample DeeMarSWOR324_28_FD_80357 | JGI IMG/M metagenome (GOLD analysis project Ga0111189, IMG submission 80357) | Planctomycetes bacterium SM23_32 | reverse complement strand
GCCAGCGTGATGGCCGGCACCGCCAGGCTCAGGACCCAGATGACACAGCTGCCCGCCCCGCGCCAGTAGAGCGGGCCGGCCATCAGCAGCGGGGCGCAAGCGCCCTGGATGAGGGCCTTCAGCTTGCCGGTGCGCCGGGCGGCCACGTCCCTGCCGCGACGCGTCATGATGATGCGCGCGTAGCCCACCGTTACGTCGCGCACGGCCATCACCAGCGGCAGGAAGGCCACGCAGCGCCCGATCACCGCCAGCGACCAGTAGATGGTCAGCCGCGAGATGCTGTCGGCGTAGGGGTCGAACATCTTGCCGAACGGGCTGACCGAGTCGTGGCGCCGCGCCAGGTAGCCGTCGAACAGGTCGGACAGCTCCACGGCCACGATCAGGGCCGTGGAGGCGACGATGGCCCACGTCTGCCCCGGCGACCAGAATGTCAGCACCGCCACCGGCAGCGCGAAGATGAGCCGGGAGCCGGTGACCAGGTTGACGAGCAGGACCTCGCGGCGCGGCTCGTCCATGGTGCTCGCCTCCTGGGTGGCGCCGGCCGTGGGGCGCCGGCGTGAAGGCCATGACGTTAGCAGCTTGCAGCGGCCTTTGCAAGGGATGGCGTCGGCTGCCGCCCCCGCTAAGCCCTTGCAGGAGAAGGGGAAAGGGCGCGCCCAGCGCCCGTGCGCGCGCGCCCGGGAGGCCGTTTTCGCTTGAACCGGGGACCCCGTCTGATATAATCCTATCGAATGTGCCGGCCGCGCCTTGCCGCCGCCCGGCGCGCCCACATCGGCCGCTGCCGAGTCGGGGGCCCCGGTTGCTGTTGTGCGTGTTCGCCGCGGCGGGAGGGACCGTTGCGCGCGGCGCGCCCCATCGAGGGATCGGCGGGCCCTCAGCCTTACCTTCTCCAACCGGCAACTGCTGACGTACTGTGTTCGAGACCGTCACCAATACGCTGGAAGGCTTCTTCGGCAAGCTGCGCGGCAAGCCGCGCCTGACCGAGAAGAACATCCAGGACGGCCTGCGCGAGGTGCGTCTGGCCCTGCTGGAAGCCGACGTCCATTACCGCGTCGTCAAGGAGTTCATCCAGCGCGTCAGCGAGAAGGCGCTCGGCGAGGAGGTCATCCGGGGGGTCAATCCGGCGGCGCAGATCGTCAAGATCGTCCACGACGAGGTGGAGGCGCTCATCGGCCCCGTGGATGTGTCCGTCCCGATGCGGCAGGACGGGCCGACGGTGCTGATGCTGTGCGGGCTCCAGGGCAGCGGCAAGACGACGACCTGCGCCAAGCTGGCTCTACACCTGCGGCAGAGCTACTCCTGCGCGCCGCTGCTGGTCGCCGCCGACGTGCGCCGTCCGGCCGCCGTCGAGCAGCTCGAGGTGCTCGGCCGCCAGATTGACGTGCCCGTCATGAGCGACCGCCAGAGCGACGCCATGACGATCGCCATGAGGGCGCGCTTCGAGGCGGCCCAGAAGGACCTGGGTCCGGTGATATTGGACACCGGCGGGCGGCTGCACATTGACGGGGAGATGATGGCCGAGCTTCGCGAGCTGAAGGCCCGCGTCAGGCCGGACCAGATATACCTGGTGGCCGATGCCATGACGGGCCAGGACGCCGTCAACAGCGCCCTGGAGTTCAACCGGAGCCTCGAATTCGACGGCGTGATCCTGACCAAGCTCGACGGCGACGCGCGGGGCGGGGCCGCCCTGTCCATCAAGGCCGTCACGGGCAAGCCCATCAAGTTCGTCGGCTTGGGGGAGAAGCTGGACAAGTTCGAGCCCTTCTACCCCGATCGCATGGCGGACCGCATAGTGGGCATGGGCGACGTGGTGGGGCTGGTCGAGCGCGCACAGGCCGCCCTGGAGGAGGAGGACGCCCACGAGCTGGAGGAGAAGCTGCGGCGGGCCACCTTCGACCTGGAGGACTTTCGTCGCCAGATACACATACTGCGCCGCATGGGCTCCCTGCGGGACCTGCTGGGGCACCTGCCCTTCATCGGCTCGAAGCTGGCGCAGATCGAGGAGTTCGACGACAAGCAGGTTGACCGCATCGAGGCCATCATCAACAGCATGACGCCCGAGGAGCGCTCCACCCCCGAGGTCATCAGCGCCAGCCGGCGCCAGCGCATCGCCCGGGGCAGCGGCTCGGAGCCCGTGGTGGTCAACCAGCTCCTCAAGCAGTTCAAGCAGATGAAGAAGGTGATGCGCAAGGTGAGCCGCGGGGACATGGACGCCCTGATGCAGGCCATGCCGGCCGGGCTGGACCAGTTGCCCGGCGGCGGGCCGCCCGGCGTGGCGGGACGGCGCAAGTCGAAGCGCAAACGAGGCAGACGAAGGTAGAAAGCCCCCTCAATCGAGAGCCACAGCAAAGAAGAATGGTAAGGATCAGACTGACAAGATGCGGACGACGCAACCAGGCCTACTGGCGTATCGGCGCCTTTGACCAGCGCACGCGACGGGACGGCGCCCCCATCGAGTACCTCGGCTCCTACGATCCCCACCAGGAGAAGGACGAGGACAAGGTGACGGTGGACCGCCAGCGCGTCGAGTACTGGCTCAGCCAGGGGGCCCAGCCCACCGAGACGGTGGCCAACCTGCTGCGCAAGCAGGGCATTCGGCTCTGAAGCGTCGCGTCCGCCTGCCGCGCGGCGGGCCGCCCAGGGAGCGTGACCCGTGTCGGCCACAGAACGCCCGGCGCTCAGGTTTGACATTCTGACGCTGTTCCCTGACGTGTTCGGGCCGTTCCTGGACTCGAGCATCCTCGGCATCGCTCGTCAGAAGGGGCTGGTCAGCTATCACCTGCACGACATCCGGGACTACAGCCTCGACAAGCACCGCAAGGTGGACGACCGCCCCTACGGGGGCGGCCCCGGCATGGTGATGCAGTGCGAGCCGGTCTTCCGCTGCTGCGAAGCGGTGCGGCAGATGGCCGAGCCGGCCGGGCGCCTGCTGCTGCTGACGCCGCAGGGGCGGCGCTTTGACCAGGCGCTGGCCCGCGAGCTGAGCGGCGAGCAGCGCATCGTGCTGCTCTGCGGGCGGTATGAGGGTTTCGACGAGCGGATACGGCTCGGGCTGCCGGCCGAGGAAATCTCCGTCGGGGACTACGTCCTCAGCGGCGGCGAGCCGGCCGCCGTGGTGATCACCGACGCCGTGGTGCGGCTGGTGCCCGGCGTGCTGGGGCATGGCGAATCGGCTCGCAGCGACAGCTTTGCGGACGGGTTGCTGGAGTATGCGCACTACACGCGCCCGCCGGAGTTCCGCGGGATGCGCGTGCCGGACGTGCTGCTGAGCGGGGACCACGCGGCCATCGCGCGGTGGCGCCGCGACGAGGCCCGTCGGCGCACGCGCGAGCGGCGGTCCGACTTGCTGGAAGAGGACGACACTACACCGGAGACGCAGCATGGCTAAGAAGAAACAGAAGCAACTCAAGGGACAGGACCTGATCCGCTCCATCGAGGAGCAGCACATGAAGCCCACCGTCCCCGCTTTCCGCGTGGGGGACACGGTGGACGTGGCCGTGCGCATCCGCGAGGCGGGCAAGGAGCGCACGCAGGTCTTCACCGGCACGTGCATCGCCCGCAAGGGCGGGGGCAACCGCGAGACGTTCACCGTGCGGCGCATCGTGCAGGGCGAAGGGGTGGAGCGCGTCTTCCCGCTGCACTCGCCCAACATCCAGAGCATCGAAGTGCGCCGGCGGGGCCGCGTCAGGCGGGCCAAGCTCCACTACCTGCGTCAGCGCACCGGCCGGGCCAGCCGCGTGCAGGAGGACCTCCGCGTCCGCAAGGAGGACGCCGAGGAGTAGGCCAGCCGGCTGGGGCCCTCAGCCCCCGCCCCGGCGCCCGGGTGAGCGGCCGCGGGTCCTCGCGCGCCGCGCCCTGCGCCCGATGGCCCGGCGCGTGGCCTCGGGCAGGTCGGGTTCGCCGGCCCGTTGAACTTCGACGTGCCGGGCGAGACTACCTGCCCCATTCCCGAGAGACTCCGGAAACTGGACCGCGCGGCCGAGATCGCCGAGCGGATCATGGAACAGGTGCGTCGGCACTCCACCTGAGGAGAGGGGACCCGTGCAGCTAACCGTTTTGTCGGAGAGGCCGAGCGCGTTCGCCCGGCCGCTGGACCGGGTGGACGTGTTGGGGGCGGACGCCGAGGGCGCCGCCGAGGTCCGCGTCCTGGACGGCGCCCATCGCGAGTATGCGCGCATGCCGCTGGAGCGAGGCGAGGCGGCCTTCACCGTGGCCGGCGCGCTCGGCAAGCACGCCGTCGTGCTGCTCGACGCCGACGGCGAGGAGCTGGAGCGCGCCCTGCTCAACGTCGAGTGTCCTACGGAGATAGACGACGGCGGCGGGCTGTTCGGCGAGCTGCTGCGCATCCTGGACTACACGATGAACCGGCGCGGCGCACAGGAGATGGCCCCCGTGGGGGGGCGCACTTACTCCTACTTCGTCCGCTGGCTGCGCGACCACGTCCACGTGCTCAAGGGGAACAAGTACTTCCACAGCGGCTTGAAGTCGGGCATTGACCTCTACCTGGACACCCAGTGCGAGAACGGGATGGTCTGGGACAACGTCTACCCGCGCGAGGCGCCGCCGAACTGGTGGGAGCATCACCTGGCCCCGGAGTTCTACCGCAGCATCACGGACGGCCGCTTCGAGCTGAAGCGCATCCCCGTCGAGGCGGACGTCGAGTACCTCCTCGTCGAGGGCATCTACTACACGTGGAAGGCCACCGGCGACGCCGCCTGGATGAAGGCCGCCCTGCCGAAGGCTCGCAAGGCCATCGAGTACTGCACGTCCGACCGCTACCGCTGGTCGGAGGAGTTCAGGCTGGTCAAGCGGGGCTACACGATTGACACGTGGGACTTCCTGGTGGCCGAGGACGCGGCCATCTACGGCCATGCGATGGTCGTCGGGCCGAAGAGCCGCTTCGGCGTGATGCACGGGGACAACACGGGCCTGATGGCCGCCTGCCGGCAGGTGGCCGAGATGCTCGAGGCGGCCGGCCGGCCGCAGGAGGCCGAGCATTACGGCGCCACGGGCCGCGCCGTCAAGCAGCGCCTGGATGAGGCCGCCTGGAACGGCCGCTTCTACCGCCATCGCGTCCCCGAGCAGCAGGAGCGGCGCGACCTGGGCGTGGACGAGGCCGAGCAGCTCTCGCTCTCCAACAGCTATGCGCTGAACCGCGGCATTGACCACGAGCAGTGCGTGGCCATCATCCGCGAGTACGCGCGCATCCGAGAGGAGCTGCCTCACGGCTCGCCGGGCGAGTGGTACGCCATCTACCCGTGGTTCGAGCGGGGGTTCGGCCGCCACTGCGCGCCGGGCGAGTACATGAACGGCGGCGTGCTGAGCATCGTGGCCGGCGAGCTGGCGCACGGGGCGTTCGAGCACGGCTTCGAGGACTACGGGGCCGACATTCTGAGGCGGGTGCTCGAGCTGGCCCGCTCCCAGGACGATTACCTGCCCTGCTCCTTCAAGGGGTTCCTGCCGCCGGAGCCCGAGCGCACCTTCACGCCCGTGGACCTGAGCGGCGCCGCCAACGTGGACATCCGCTGCGACGCCGAAGGCCGCGGCTGGACCGCCGAGCCGGAGAACGACCTGCGCAACCTGCCGACCGGCCGGCAGACGTTCTGTGGCGTGCCCTGCGACGTGATGGACCCGGCGCGGAACGACGGCCGCGCCTGCGTGGCCCTCTCGGTGCAGGGCGGGCCCTACGCCGAGTCCGCCACGGTCGGCCTGGACGGCGCCAGGGCCGGCTCCCTCTACTTTCTGCACGCGGCGAGCCAGACCGGCGAGGTGGCGGGGCGGTACACGGTGCGGTACGCGGACGGCGGGCGCGAGAGCGTCTACCTGCGCATGGGCAAGGAGATCACCGGCTGGTGGGAGCCGCGCTCGACGCGCCTGGCGCGGCTGGCGTGGCACGGGCCCAACCCGGTCTTCGAGAACGTCGGCGCCGTCCTCTACGGCTGGCAGAACCCCCGCCCCGACCGGCCCATCGAGGCGGTCGAGATGCACGCGCCCCAGACGGGCGGCATCCTGCTGGTGCTGGGGCTGACGCTCTCGGACGCCGGCGTCTGGTTCGAGCCCTCGCGCGTCTCCTACGGCATACCGGACAACTGGGGCGCCGCGGCCGTCGTCTACGCGCTGATCGAAGGGCTCGCCGGCGTCGTGGACCGGGGCGTGGCGTTTGACACGGCGGGCGTCGCACCGCGCTGGGCGGCGGTCGGGCAGGAGGCCGTCGCCGTGAGTGTCACCTATCCCGAGTCCGGCGGGTACGTGGCCTACCGCTACGGGCACGAGGCGGCCCGGGGGAGGATTCGGCTCGATCTGGCCGGCAGCGGCGAGCGATTCGTCTGTCACGTGCTGCTGCCCGAGGGGGCGGGGGGTGCGACGAGCGTCACCTGCGACGGCGAGGAGGTGGCCTTCGAGAACGCTCAGGTCGAGGGCTCGCGTTACGCGGACTTCGAGCTGACGGGCGTGGCCGCGCGGGAGGTAACGGTCCGCTACGCGTGAGGGCGGGGCGCTACGGGGCGTGCCATTCGGCGAGGATGGCGGTGAGGTTGTCGCGCGCGCCGGCCGCCCGGCCCGCCTCGATGAGCGAGCGGCAGGCGTCCGTCACGTCGCGGGGGGCGACGGCGACCGACTCCATCTGGGCCTGTGAGACGCAGTCGGGCAGCCCGTCCGTGCAGAGCAGCAGGCGGTCGCCGTCCTGGAGCTCCACGGTGACGATGTCCGGGCGTGCCTCGCCGCCCATCCCGACGTAACGGGCCAGGTTGCCCCTCATGGGGTGACAGCGGGCTTCTTCCTCGGTGATGGCCCCCGAGTCCAGCAGCATGCCCACCACGGAGTGGTCCCTGGTGAGCTGCTTGAGCTTGCCCTTGCGGACGAGGTAGACGCGACTGTCGCCCATGTGGGCCACGTGGACCTGGGGATGCCGGGTGAGGGCCATCGCGACGGTGGCCCCCATCTTGCCTACGCCGTCCATGCTGGAGCACTCGACGCGGAGGCGGTGGTTCAGCACGATGATGGCGTCGCGGACGGCCCGTTCGATGTCGCCGACGTCCGAGGACTCGGCGGCGGCCACGTGCTCTGCCACCAGGCCGGGCAGCCACTGCACCACGAGGGATGCCGCCACCTCGCCGGCATGCTCCCCCCCCATGCCGTCGGCGACGGCGAGCAGCCCTTCCTGGGGCATGGCGACGCAGGCGTCCTCATTGGACTCGCGCAGGCAGCCGATGTCGCTGAGCCAGCAGACCTCCAGGCCAGCGCCGCTGCACTGCCCGCCGGATCGGTCTTGCGCCACCGCCTTCCTCCGCTGCCTGCCGGCCGGGCCGGCGCCTAATCGCCGGCGGGGGCGGGCTCCTCGTCGGCCTCTGCGCTGTTCTCCTGACCTTCGCTCCGGGCGGCTGGTGATCCCTGCTCCGCCTCCCCGAAGGCGCTCCCGCGCAGTCCACCCAGCTTCTCGGCCAGCTCGTCCATTGTAATGGTGCGTTGCTCGGGGTCCCTGCGCAAGGACCTGGCCAGCAGCCCCGCCAGGGAACCCGGCATGAGGGGCAGGCCCTTCACGGCCGGCCCGTTCTGCATGTAACGGCGCAGCACGCCGGTGGCCGCCGGGCCGCGGTCCCAGACGGCCCGCCCGACGAACATGTGCAGCACGCTCACCGCCCACGACCAGACGTCGGTGGCCTGCGTCAACGGCTGCTGGTGGGCCAGTTGCTCCGGCGAGGCGTAGACCCGGGTCTTGGCGTCGGCCTCGCCGTACTTCCAGACCTTGGCGACGCCGGCATTGCTGATCCACACGTTGGCCGGTTTCAGGTTATAGTGGATCACCCCGTGGGCGTGGAGCCACGCCACGCCGCTGGCCACCTGCAGGGCAACGTCCAGCATGGACGGCAGGTCGCCGAGGCTGCCGTCGAATATGACCGAGTCCCAGCAGCGCCCCTCCACGTCTTCCATCAGCAGGAACGGCACCTCACCCTCGGTGGCCAGCCTCTGGCACTGCAGCACGTTGTCGTGTGGCGGCACGCTGATGGCGTCCTGGCAGAACTGCTCGAATCGCTCGCGCCAGCCCTCTCGCACCACGATGCGGGGGCTGGGACGCAGCACCAGGTGCAGGGTGCCCCTGAACATGTCGCCCACGCGGTAGACGTGGCACGTGCTGGACTGGCGAACCAGCTCCTTGACGCGAAAGCGGGAGTTGACGAGCTGGTCGCTCTCCCACGCAGCCATGTCGGTCGCCTGTTCGGATTCAGAACCCACTCGGGACTCCACGCTGAACGCGCCGGCGCCTCGCCGAGCGCATTATACACGAGCGGGCAGGGGCTGTGAAAGACTTGGGGGAGCATGGCGCGCCGCACGGGAGGCGGCGCGTTGACGCCCGGGTCGCCCGCCCCGTTATACTGACGGCCGGACGACGCCCTCCTCGGGAGGCCCTCATGACAGCGTGTGCCGCCGAAGACGCAAGGCTTGTGCGACCGCCATCGCGCGAGCTGAAGCGGTTCCTCATCGTCATGGGGCTGGCCGCGCTGCTCTACGCGGCCGGCGTGAACGGGCACTGGCGCTTCCAGCGCGACAGCGCGGTCTACATGACGCTGGCGCGTTCGCTGGTCGAGGGCAGGGGCTACGTTGTCCAATCCGAGTTCCACACGATGTGCCCGCCGGGCTGGCCCGCCATGCTGGCGGGGATGTACGCGGTGTTCGGCGCGCCCGAGCGCATCACAGACAGCTTCCTTGCGCTGAACGTGCTGGTTGCGCTGCTCGGGCTGGGCTGCGTGGCGGTGTTCTACCTGATCCTGCGGGAACTGCCGCTGCCCCATCACCATCGGTTCGCCGTGTTCCTGCTCTACGCCTTCTCGCGCACGCACTACTACTACTCGCAGTATCTGATGACGGACGTGCCCTTCACGCTCTTCGCCTTGGGTGCCGTCTACTGCGGGCTGCGCATGCTGCGCGCGGAGGGGCCGCGTTCATGGGCCTGGACGGGGGTGTGCGGCCTGCTGACTGCCTGCGCGACCGCCGTCCGCGCGGGCGGCCCCGTCGTGGCGGTGGCCCTGACGGCGGGACTGTGGCTGGGCCGGGGCAGCCTGCGCCGGTTCGGCTCGAACCTGGGCAAGACGGCCGTCATCTGCGTGCTTCTTGGCGTCGTGCTGGCAGGATGGCTCTCCGCCACGCGCCGGGCGGAGAGCGGAAGAGCCGACTACTTCCGCGGCAGGCTGACCGGCAGGGCCATGCTGACCATGCCGGTCCGCGGCCTCGGCCGGGTCGGGGAGCACCTCGCGGGCATCGGGGATGCCGTTTGCGGCACCCACGTGCACTGGCCGACCGGCCTGCTGCTGTCCGCGCTGATGGTTCTGGGCCTGGCGCGGGCGCTGCGCGCAAGGGAGGTGGCCTTCAGCTCCTACGGCGTCCTCTGTGCTGCTGCCGGCCCTTCCCGTGCTCTTCTACTGGCTGGTGCTCGGGGCGGCTTCGCTCGGCGCCTTCATGCGGCGAGGAGGCCGGCCCCGGACGCAGGAGCGCGTGCGCACGCTCGGTCGCGTCTGCATCATCCTGCTGGTGGCTCTGAACGTGGCGAGGATCGGGGTTCTCGTGGCCGAGAGCCGGGTGCCGCGGCTGCGCCGGGAGGCCGACCGCGGCCGGCGGGAGGACTACGCCGAACTGGCCGCGTGGCTGCGGCAGAACGCTGCGCCCGGCGACCTCGTGATGGCCTACGAGCACACCACCATCCACTACTTCACCCGCCTGAAGGCAGTGCACCTGCCCCCGGACACGCGCGGCAGGGGAGCCGCCTGGACGCTCAAGCGGATGGCGGGACACCACGTGGACTGGCTTGTGCGCGACGCGCGCAAGGAGCGAAGCGTGCTCGCCCTGGATGCCGCGCTCGCCGAGAGCCCCGGGCTCTTCGAACTCGTGCTGAGGACGGGCGACGTGGACCTGTTCCGCGTGCACCGCTGGCGGATGCGCGGGCCGTAGCACGCCCGAGGCCGCAGGCCCTCGGCCGGCCCGTCACAGGTAACCAAGCTCTTGGAGCCGCCTCTCCACGGCGTCCTGCTCCTCTTAGGACAGCCTCTGCCCCTCGCCCTTCGCTCCGGGGGCCCCCGCCGTCCTGCCCGGCAGGGGCACGCCGTCGGTCAGGATCTCGGCGAGCACGCGCCCGTCGAAGTCCTCAGGGATGGGGCAGCCCAGCAGGGCCAGCACCGTGGGGGGGACGTCCGCAATGGCGGCGTCCCTGACCTTGGCCTGGCGGATGTGTGGGCCCATCGCCAGCAGCAGGCCGTCGCGCCGGTGGCCGCCGCTGCGGCGCCAGCCGATGGCGCCGGGCGGGGCCAGATCGTGGAACACAGGCGCTCCTGCTCCAGCGCCGAACGTGATCTCATAGACTTCTTCCTCGTGCTCCATGATCGCATCGGGGAGGCACTCGAGCAGCGGCCCGGCCCATACTCCCTCGCGGCGATGGACGGCCCGCGCGACGGGCCGCTGCGTCTCGGGATCGCGCAGCTCGCTCAGGCAGGCGATCAGCTCGTTGCGCGCGGCTTCGTGCTCTGCTCCCGGCTCCACGACGCCGTGGGGCTGCCGTCCCCTCAGGTTGACGAAGAGGCCGCCCATCTGTCCGGCCGGGTAGGCCCGTGTGCGGCCGAAGTCAACGCCACTGAGGACCAGCAGACCGCCTGCGCGGCGGGCCAGACCTCGGAAGCGGGGCCGGAGCCCGTTCTTGACCGTGCGCGGGGCGGCGTTCACGAAGGCCCGCACGGCGGCCCGCGCCCCGCACCTGGCCAATCCGGGGCGCACCTCGGCCAGCAGACATCGTGTGGGCCTGGCGGTGCGCCCGGCTCGACGGGGGACGTGCGGGCTATTGCGCCAGGGCTCTCTCTGCGGATTCTCTGGCTGCCACGGTCGGCCGGCTGCCGGCACGAGCGATTGCAGTTCCTGAGGCCCTGGGTGAAGCGGTCCCGGGCGTGGGCGCCGGCTTCTACGCCGTGGTGGAAGACGGTCGGATGCTGGATTACTTCGCTTTGATGAATTGGCTCCGAAGCGCCGCGGGTCCCCAGGACGTCGTGATGGCCTACGAGCATCGCCTCCTGCACTACCTCACGCGGCTGCCAACCGTGCACTTCAGGCGGGGATACGCCAAAGCGCGCCCGGGGAGGTCCGTGAAGGATGTACGCCGGGCGGGCGTCACCTACGGGGTCCATGATCACGAGAAAGGCACAGCCGCAGCCCTGTATGAGCGACTTCTGGCATCGTACCCGGGCGCCTTCGAGAGGGTGGCAACCTTCGGGGCTCTGGACCTGTTCCGGGTGCGGGGAGCGGAGCATGCAGGGGACCAGCGCGGTGCCGCGGACGGTTCGTGAGGGACCGGCCGCTGTAGCGATCGTGGCGTCCGGCTCTGGCTCGGCCACTGCCTGTTACGGAACGTGTGGCCCGCCTGCTAGCCTTGAGTCTGCTTGCGGCGTTTGTCGCCCTTGTGCTAAGATCCATGCACGTGATCTCGGAGCTTAGGGGGCCCGAACTGGCGCAGAACAAGGTCATGATCATCGGGCTCGACGCGGCGACTCTGGACCTTGTCCGCGCGTGGGCCGAAGAGGGGCGGCTGCCGAACCTTGCCCGCTTCCTGCGCGAGGGCGCCTGGGGCCTGCTTCAGTCGACGCTTCCTGTCATGTCGCCGGCGGCCTGGAGTACATTCGCCACCGGCCTCAACCCCGGCAAGCACGGTATCCTCAACTTCTACCACTTCTACCCAGACCGCTACGAGCCGCGCTATGTCAACGCCTCGCATCGAAGGGGGTCTACCTTCTGGGAGGTGGCCGGTCAGCAGGACGTTCGCGGCGGTATCATCAACGTCCCAGTGACCTACCCCGCCCGGCCCTACAGTGGTTTCCTGGTGGCCGGCATGCTCTCGCCGAGTCTCGGCCCGCGTATGGTCCATCCTCCAGAACTGCTCGCGGACCTGCTCGCGGTCAGCCCGGACTACATGATCGACGTGGACGTGGTCAGCGGTGGAAACCTCGATCCTGAGCGGTTCTACAGGCTGACCGTTCGGTGTCTCGAAGCACGGCTTGAGGCAGCGCTGGGGCTCTACCGGATGCATCGCCCGCCCCTCTTCTGCGTCGTCTTCACCGCCGCTGACCGAGTCAGCCACTACTTCTGGCCTTACCACGAGGCCCTCATGCAAGGCCGGGCTCGCACCGAGGCTGAGCTGACCCTCGGGCAAGCTCTGCGCTCGGTGTACGAGAAGCTCGATGAGGCTGTCGGGCAACTGATGTCGGAGGCCGGGGATGACACGGACGTGGTCATACTGTCAGACCATGGAGCCGGTCCCTTGCGCAAAGGCCTGAACCTCCGCGAGTTGCTCATACAGGAAGGCTTGTTGGCCGAGGTGCCTCGGGGCGCTGTTCG